>ERZ857775.324-NODE-324-length-73666-cov-9.238877_pt1 | contig 73666 bp, 59 predicted proteins | sample MGYA00519698_ERZ857775 | MGnify/ENA primary metagenome ERZ857775 (study PRJEB31778, sample SAMEA3449363) | human gut metagenome | biome: human gut; feature: human-associated habitat; material: faeces | place: United Kingdom | collected 2010/2012 ...
GAGATGAACGAAAGAGGAATGTTGAGCTACCACAATGGGGAGATTGTTACTGAGAGGACGGAGAAGTTATCTCCGGATACAAAACCGGCGGCGGTGCTTGGATCAGTGTCCTGTGGTATGCCGCAGCTTGAGGAGGAATATGTCGAAGAATATGTTTCTCTGCCGGTTTCACTATTTGGAGATGGAGAGTTCTTTATCTTGCGGGCGAATGGAGATTCTATGACTGGAGCAGGTATCAACAGTGGAGATATGGTTGTTATCCGGAAGCAGAATACAGCTTCGGACGGTGATATTGTTGTTGCCCTGGTGGAGAATGAATCGACATTGAAGCGATTTTTTCTTGATACGGAAAGAAGGTGTGTACATTTGCATCCGGAGAATCCGAAGTACCCGGAGATTTACACGCAGAATTGCAGTATTCAAGGTGTTGCTGTTCATGTGATTAAGTCATTGCAAAAGTGATGACAGAGTGATGGCAGCAGGTGTAAGTTGCGATGAGATTGTCAGAGCAGATCCCAGTGAAAACAGGATATAACAGGTGGCATGGCTCGATGCTGCGGAATCGCCTGTTATTTACTCATCAACGGTTTTCAATTTCCCTTATCCGTTTGAGTGATAGTATGTGTAGATATTACTTGGAGGATTGATTGATGAGCGAAGAAGATGTATTAGTTGTAACCTGCCCGGTATGTGGCAAAGTAACTCAGAAAAGTATTTTTACCTATTCAGAAGTGAGATGTCAGAGATGCCACAGAGATCTGACGGCATTTGCAGACCTTGGTGTTGTAGTTGGCATTGATATGAATAAGAAGCGTTCTAAGGAAGATGTAGACCGTCTGGAGCGTTATATGACACATCTGGTAGGCGTGATTCGGAACTGTAAGAGTTCTGATTGAATGACAGCATGGATGGTCAGAAGAGAATATTGGATGCAAAGAATGAGAATATTTATGAACTGTAAGATTGGACAGCAGAATCCTCAGATGCAGCGTAGATATTCAAGAGTTTGCTGAACGTGTTGGAGATGGCACAGAATCATCAGGAACCCGGCAAAACATATGCAGCTATCTGTAAAAAGACAGGAATATTGTCTTTATACAGAAGAGGCATGATGTTTTGCCGTTTTTTTATGTTTAAAAATGGAAATTTATGTGAAAAAACTGTGTATTTGTGGACAAAAAGATTTCAAATGTGTTAAAATTCATTTGCATTAATCGTAACAATTATTTGACTTCACAGACATTTAGAGGTTCGATACTTTTGGTTTATTTCGTTTGATACAGGTGTAGTGTCCTGCCGGAATAAACGGTAAATGTATTTTACACAGACATCATAGGCAGAGGATGACAGAAGTTGTGCCTAATAAGCCTATGATGCATGGAATGTAAAATCTTTGCTGTTTATTCCGGTTTTTTTGTTCTCAGAAGATTATGTCAGAAAGGGGGTATTGCACGATTTGAAAGAGATACGATCAGAAGAACGGATTGCCTTTGGAAATTCGCTGAGCGAGAAGCGTAGGGAAAGTGGTCTTTCTCAGGAAGAACTGGGACAGATCATTGGCAAAAGTTCTAATGCAATATCCCGATATGAGAATGCGGAGAACACTATGGATGTACATACTTTTGCAAAGACAGTGAATGCCTTGAAAATAAGCCCGTATGAGTTGTTACTGGAATTGGAAGAACCGGAGAGAAATCCAGAAGTCGTATCTCTGATTTTTGAACTGGGGAGGCTGGAACATAAGAAACAGAAAGTGGTACTGGAAACAATGAAAGCGATGATAAACAGCCTGTCCTCGATGGAATAGAAAATTTTATGCCGTTGCAGATTCTTTTTTATAAAGAGTTTGCAGCGGTATTTTTTTGCTTTTTTACAGATTCCACAGATGTGGGGTGGAAAGCATGAAGATTCCCCACATCTGATGAGGTATAGCAAAAATGTTTATTTTATAATCATTTCATCAACAGCAGACAGGCTGATAAGAACAGGAGGACAGAAGATGACACTGGAAGAAGAACTGAGATTTCGCCGGATGTGTCCCTATGATGCTTTTGGAGATTACTCGGATGTATTGAAGGAAATTCGCCAAAAAGAGAAGGAGAAAAAGACGGATACCGTATCAGTAACAAATAGAAATAAATAAGACTGGATAAATATGGTGTAACACTTATGCCATGGTTTTCCATAGAGAAGGCAGCAGGCTGGAACTTCGGTTCCGCTAATAAAAAAAATTAGCGGAATCGGGGTCTATTTAGCTTAGCTGCCTTTCTTTTTGCCACCGATTCTGGCAGGAAAGGTGGCAAATTATGCTGACATTAAGAGAGTTAAAGAAAATGATCCAGACACCGGAGAAGAACGAAAAGATACCTACGGATAAGCTACTGAAGGAGAGAAAGATTCCGGTAGTTGCTTCTAAGAAGATTGGAAACGGAGAGAGAATGGCACTCGTAGCGGTGTACCAGAATGGGTATGCGATGTATCAGACAGCAGGAAGGGTAACGGTTTTTCCAGTGAGTAGCTGTCGATATGAGTATGAATCGGTAATGAACGGAAAAACAGTCCGGATGGAAGAAAGTTTCTTTGATGAAAAGGAATGGTATCTGAGTCTGCTAATGATCGGGGAGGACCGTATTGTCAGCAATAGTTTAAGTCGTGACCGTAACCATAAATGTTTTTCTTATCATGCGATTGCAGAAGATTATGGGGAGCTGGAAGACAAACTTACAAAAATAGAGGAACAGGTCAGTCAGGAGCAGATGGTTGAACTGCTGATGAGTGTATTGACGGAAAAACAAAAGGAGATATTGAAAAAGGTTTACTGGGAACAGAAAACGCATAAGCAGATTGCGAGTATGTATGGAATGAGTAGAAGCAGTGTGTCTGATGCAGTGCATAAAGCATTAATGAAAATATCCAGAAGTTTTGATGAAAATGGAGAACCGAGATGATTTTGAGAAAAAAATAAAAAAATTTCAATTTTTGCCGTCCAAACACTCTCTGAAACTTGCAATTAGTGGAGAGGTAAACATCTGAAAGAAAATCTTTAAGATAATCCCAATCCGGCGAACCTTGATAACTGAATAAAAGGTCAGAAGGGAGCGGATGCTCAGTTACGCATTCTGCGACCAGCAAAAGTTTTCTTCTGATCGGAAAATGCTCAATCCTTATTTTTGTTATGCCCGGTTCGCCGGGCGATGACAGTAGACTATGCGCCGGAACTTTTGCATGATGCAGGCTCCGGCGTATGACTGTGCTGTTATCAGAAGTGATGTTCGCACAAATAATTTAAAACGGAGTGATGCTTATGATTGTATCAGACAGGTGAAAGCCTGTAAATCAGTAACAGAAAAATAAAACAAAGTGAGGTATTGAGAAATGAAAGGATCTTGGAAAAGAGTAATGTCTGGTGTGCTGTCTGTTCTTACGATTGCAACCACAGTATTTCAGCCGATTACAACTTATGCAGCAGAACCGGATAATACGGCTTCTTCTTTTGAATCTCAGTATCCGGAACTGGAAACGGTGAAGGATAAACTGGCAGAGGATGAGATTGTGACGGCCAGTGATTATACGGTGGAATATGGTTCTGATTTTGACATCAAAGTTGATTTTTCCGGTATAGAGGGAATCAATGATGCCAAGGTAAAGATAGAACTTTATGAAGCGAAGAATGAAGCAGGTGAAGATTTTGATACAGGCAGGGCAGATACCTATAAAGCAGTTTATAAAGTAGAGCCAGTCAGTGGAAATCCGTCTTATCGTGTCAGCAGAAATGTGACGGTAAGGGAAGCGGAAACGGAAGCCGTAACAATGTCAAATACTTCTGAGAATACTACGGGTGAAGGTAATGCCGGAGAAACAGAGGATATTGGAACTGCAGATGATGAAGAGACGGACAGGCAGACAGAAACAGAAGTAGTGACTGATCTCACAGAAGAATCAGAAACAACAACAGACGAAGAAACTGGACTGACAGTTTCTGATGTGATGGAACAGGCTGACGAGGAAGGAATCGACCTTTATTCTTTAGATGAAGGGGAATCAGTTACTTTTATGGCAAGGGTAGCATCTACGACAAGCACCAAGAAAGTAACAGTGACAAGAGGAGCCTGCTATCAGTATTCTGATTATGGTTACGGAAGTTATTTGACTTATCAGTACACTGTAAAGTTTGGAAGTGTTTCTGCTACTGCTTACTGTATTCAGCCGGAAAAATCCAGTCCAGGAAGTGGAACTTATGATATTACCAAGCTGAGTGATGGTAAGAAACTTGCGAAAGTCTGCTATTACGGAACAAAGGCATCCGGGGATGATGGATTTTTTACAGAAGAGAATGGCTATGGAAATCTGAGTACAGGAGCAAGATTTATTCTGGTGCATCTGGCAGCATCTTATGCCAACAGCGGAGATTCTGCTTTTTCCGGTGCAAGCAGCAAAGCAAAAACACTTGCTATGAAACTGTATAATTACTGTATTTCGCAGCCAAATATTCCAGATGTTGAGATGAGCTTTTCAGATGCGAATGTGACTGCCTATGTAGATGGCAGCAGCCAGAGAACAAAGGAGATTACTTTTAAGGCAGATGAACTGCAAAGTATCACAATGAAACTTCCAAGTGGAGTAAAGCTTCATAATGTGACAACAGGAAAGACAAGCAAGGCAGGAGAGTCCGTAGTGATCAGTGGCGGAACAAAGTTCTATCTGTCTGCACCGCTTACTCAGGTAAGTGATGTAGCAGGAAGCTGGTCCGCGACAATGAAGGGAAGTATCACAAAAGATTATTCTGCTTATAAGATCAGTACCGGTTCTGGTTCACAGGATTTGGCATTGGTATTTGGTGAGGGTGTCGATGATGAAAAGTATGTGGATTTTAAAGTGACATGGGTACAGTATGCCAGTGTGAAAGTCATTAAAAAGGATTCCAAAGCAAATGCAAAACTGTCCGGAGCTGTATTTGGCTTATACAGTGATGCAGATTGTAAGAATCTGATTACAAAACTGCCTGCAACGGATGCGAATGGAGAAGCATCTGCACAGATCGTTAAGACACAGGATACCGTTTATCTGAAAGAAATTACTGCACCAAGCGGTTACCGTATTAATGCTACAGCCTACAATGTGAAGCTGGAAGTCAGCAAGACGACTACGGTAACTGTTCCGGATGAAGAACAGCTTGGACAGCTTACTGTGTATAAAGAGGGTGAAGTCCTCACAGGTGCCGATGTGACAGAAAACGGAACAACATTCCGATATGAAAAACGCCGACAGAAAGGTGCTGTTTATAATGTTTATGCCGGAGCAGATATTACAACTGCTTATGGTACAAAAGTTTACAGTAAAGGTGATCTGGTAAAGGAGAACCTGACAACAGATTCCAATGGTGCTGTAATTCTTAAAAATCTGCATCTTGGTACATATGTTGTAAAGGAAGTACAGGCTCCGTCTGGTTTTTATAATGCAGGGGAAGAAAAGACAGTAAAACTTGCTTATGCAGGACAGAATGTAGAAGTGGTATTTTCTGAAACAACTTTTACGAATGACAGACAGAAAGCAGAAGTTATTGTGACAAAGCAGGATAAGGATACAGAAAATCCTCTGAACGGAGGTATTTTTGGAATTTATGCTGCCAGTGACATTACAAATGTGGACGGTACTGTAGTTGCAAAGAAAGGCACACTGATTGAAAAGGCAACCACTGGAACAGATGGAAAGGCAAAATTCAGTGCAGATCTTCCGCTTGGATTTTCCTATGAAGTTAAGGAAGAACAGGCTCCAACAGGATATGTGAGAAATACGGAAGATGTTTACCAGTTTGCTTTTTTATATACAAACGATAAGGAAGCAAAGGTGACATTTAATCATACTTTTAAAAATGAACGTGTGACAGCAAAGATCTCTTTACAGAAGCTGGATGCAGAAACAAAGAAAGCAGTTCCGCAGGGAGATGCGACTCTGGAAAAAGCAGTTTATGGACTGTATGCCAGAGAGAACATTGTCCATCCGGATGGTGCAACCGGTGTGATGTATAAAGCAGGAGATCAGGTGGCAACACTTACTACGGATGAAAATGGACAGGCTTCCGTCAGCGGGCTGTATCTTGGAAGTTATTATGTGAAAGAGATTACACCACCAACCGGTTATCTGGCAGATGAGAATGAATATGACCTTTCCTGTGATTATGAGGGTGATATGACTGCTGAGGTGAAGCGTGAGTGTACTTCGCTGGAACAGGTAATGAAACAGCCATTTCAGATCATCAAAGCAGCCAATAATGGAAAGACAGATGCGGATTTACTGAAAGGGGCAGGATTTAGTGCTTATCTGGTATCTTCTTTGAAGGTGAAAGAAGATGGCAGTTATGATTTTGATTCTGCAAAACCGGTAGTGATCGGAGATAATGGTGCAACGGAAATCTTTACAGATGAAAAAGGATATGCCTGCAGTATTGCAATCCCATATGGAACATATGTAGTGCGTGAAACAACAACACCGCATAATTATACTCCGGTAGATGATTTTACAGTTAGCATTACAGAAAATAATCCGAACACACCGCAGACATGGCGTGTGCTTTTAGATGATGAATTTGAAGCCAAACTGAAAATTATCAAAAAGGATGATGAAACAAAGAAAGCGGTACTCCAGAAAAATACAGAGTTCAAAATCTATAACATGGACACTGGAAAATATGTGGAGCAGGTAACGACTTATCCAACTACTGTGAAGCATAAGTCTTATTTTACAGATGAGGATGGATATTTGATCCTTCCACAAAATCTGAAAATCGGGCATTACCGCATTGAGGAAGTAAATGCACCTTATGGATATACGCTCAATGAGAATTACTATGAGGTTGATGTAGATTCCAATACAGCATATCAGATGGACGGTACTTCCGGGGATGTGATCATCGAGGTTTCCTATGAGAATCATCCGGTAAAGGGTGAACTTAATATTGTGAAAAAAGGTGAAGTTCTTGATGGCTTTAAAAACGATTTTACTTACCAGAGTGAGAATCTGGAAGGCGCAGTCTTTGAGGTTTATGCGGCAGAAGATATTTATACTGCGGATTTCCAGAAAGATGACAATGGAAACCGTATCTTAGAGTATGCTGCCGGAACACTGGTAGGAACGGTTACAACTGATAAAGATGGAAAGGCACAGATTGCGGATCTTCCTCTTGGAACTTATAAAGTTGTCGAAAAGACAGCACCAGATGGTTTTGTGTTAAATGAGGAAGCACAGACAGTTACTTTCTCTTATAAAGATCAGGATACAGCAGTGATCGAGCAGACAGCAGCCTTTGACAATGACCGTCAGAAGGTAGAAGTATCTGTTGTGAAAAAAGATGCAGAAACGGATGCGGTTGTTGCTGGTGCAGAGTTTGGTCTGTATGCGAAAGAGGATATTCTGGCACATGAAAATGTGATTGTGAAAGCAGATACACTTCTTGGAAAAGCAGTAACCGATGAAGATGGCAATGCAGTCTTTGACCTTGACCTGCCATTTGGCAAATATTATATCAGAGAACTTGCAGCACCGGCAGGTTATGTGTCTTCGGATGAAACATTGGATGTCACTGCAGCTTATCAGGGACAGGATGTGAAAGTAGTAAAACTTGCATCTGAATTTAAAAATCAGCCGACCAAAATCACAGTGAAAAAATCTGACATTACAACAGGAGTTGAACTTTCCGGAGCAACACTGACAGTTCTCGATAAGGATAAAAATGTAATAGATACATGGAAATCTGTAAAGGGTGAGGAACATCTGATTGAGCGGCTGACTGTGGGTGAAACATATACTCTTCGTGAAGAAATGGCTCCTTATGGTTATCTGAAAGCGGAGGAGATTACCTTTACTGTAGAGGATACTGCTGAAATCCAGAAAGTGGAAATGAAAGATGATGTGCCGACTGGAACTCTGATTATCAATAAGAAGGGTGAATTTCTGGAAAAAGTATCTGCACTTGATTCCGTAGGTGGATGGCTCAGCCATTTATTTGAATATATTTCCGGTTCCCTGAAAGAAGTTACTTTTGAGGTTTATGCACTGGAAGATATTAAAGCTGCGGATGGTGAGAGTGAAGATTATTACAAGAAAGATGATCTGATAGCAACGATCACGACAGATGAAACAGGAGTGGCAAAACTGACAGATCTTCCGCTTGGCAAATATTATGTCAAAGAAAAGGAAACGGCAAACGGCTATGTACTGGATGGTACAGCTCGTGAGATTGACCTGACATACCGGGATCAGGATACTGCCGAGGTAACTTATTCTTCCGACTGGCAGAATAACCGTCAGAAAGCGGAAGTAAAGGTGCTGAAAAAAGAAAAGGATTCTGACAGGGTACTGGAAGGTGCAGTATTCGCTCTTTGCAATAAAGAGGACATTGTAAATGCAAATGGTGATGTCATTCTGAAAGCAGATACCGTTATTGAGGAGCAGGCTACGGACAAAGAGGGAAAACTGACATTTACGGCAGATCTTCCGATTGGTTACACTTACTATGTCAAAGAAACTTCCCCGGCACCGGGATTTGCAACAACGGATCAGGTACAGGAGTTTACTTTTGAATATGATGGTGCAGATAAGGAAACACTGTCTTATGAGTTTACCTTTGAAGATGAACCAACAGTTGTGGAGATTACAAAAACTTCTTTGACTGATGGAAAGGAACTGGAAGGGGCGAAACTGGAAGTGACGGATGAAGATGGCAAGGTAGTAGATTCATGGACTTCCGGGAAAGAGGCTCATATCATTAAAGAGCTTGTTGCAGGAAAAAAGTACACTCTGACGGAGACAAAACCGGCAGATGGCTATGTGACTGCGGAGAGTATTACTTTTACAGTAGAAGATTCTTCTAAAGCACAGAAAATCGAGATGAAGGATGATGTGACGAAAGTGCAGATTTCCAAAACGGATATTTCTGGGAAGGAACTTCCGGGAGCGAAGCTGACCATTCTTGACAAAGACGGAAAGGTCGTAGAAAGCTGGACTTCTGAAGAGAAAGCACACTATATCGAGATGCTTCCGATCGGAGAATATACGCTTCGTGAAGAAACAGCACCGGACGGTTATCTGGTGGCAGAGGATGTGAAATTCACTGTAAAAGATACCGGGGAAATTCAGAAAGTTGTGATGAAGGATGAAGCCAAGCCGACGGAAACGCCAACGGAGACATCAACAGAAACTCCTTCTGAGACACCGGAAACAACGGATACTCCATCCAGTACAATATCCACTGATGCACCAAAAACAGGTGATAACACACCTGTGATGTTCTGGATTCTGCTTGCAGGATTAGGAATGATCGGATTTGGAACATCTGCGGTATATTTACGTAAAAAAAGGAAAAAATAAGTAAACTGTAAGGTTTTGAAACAGGATAGGGGCATTTATGGGCAAAAACAGTTCATAAATGCCCTTTTTCATAACAGATGTATCTGTGGAAAGCTGGTAGTGGCAGGTTCCCAGAAAAAGAAGAACAGGAGGAACAGATAAAATGAAAACAGTATTGATCGCTGCATCTGTTGCGGTGTTTTTAGTATATGGATTTGTCATGTACTGCTGTATCAAAGTAGGTGCAGAATCGGAGAAAGACTATGACAGACTGACAAAGGGTGAGGGAAAGGAAAATGGCGGTTAAGAATCATTGGAAGCCATGTAAGGGCTGTCCTTATGGCAAATATCATCCCTGCCTTGGATATTGTATTGCAAAAATACTGAAAGAAGTGAAGGCGCATCGGAACACCGGATAAAGACTGCATATTTCCGTACCATTATGGGGAGGAAGCAGAACAATATACTTTTTACCGGATTCCTAAAGTTCTTTTTACCAGTCCGAAGTTCAGAAAGTTGTCCTGTGAGGCAAAACTGCTGTATGGATTGTTACTCGACCGGATGCAGCTTTCAGTGAAGAACCGATGGCTGGATGCAGATGGAAAGGTTTATATCTATTTTTCCCAGGAACAGATTGCGGAAATGATGGGTTGTGGGCTGAAAAAGGTCGGAAGCCTGCTTGCGGAGCTTGACAGCAGAAAGGGAATCGGATTGATAACGAGGATACGGCAGGGTTTGGGAAAACCGGACAGGATTTATGTACGACGGTGCATCTGTGTAGATTTATCAGAAGGGAATATCCAGACATGTCAAAATGACATTTCTGGATATATCAAAATGGCAGATACAGATATGTCCAAAGTGCCTGGTAATGATACTGATAAGAATAAGACTGAGATAAATGATACTGAGTATCTATCTTTTCTTTCTGCGGATGAGAGTGAAGAAAGCCGCAGGAAACAGATAGAAAGAGAAGCGTATTACAAAATTATCTGTCATAACATCGGGTACGAGTACCTGATAGAAGAATGTGACAGGGAAATGCTGAATGAGATTGTTGCATTGGTGGTGGATGTTATCAGTTCAGACCGGGAATTTATCTGGATTGGCAGAGACAGGAAACCATTTGATGTGGTAAAAAGTCAGTTTTTAAAATTAAATGCAGAACATATCCGGTTTGTGATGAAATGTCTAAGAGAAAACACCAGTAAAGTGGTGAATATCCGGCAGTATCTTCTCACAGTTTTGTATAATGCACCACTTACGATTAGTAATTATTATTCCGCATTGGTGCAGCATGATATGTATGGTAATGAAGATTGATTCGACATAAAGGAGCAGACGAAAATGAAAGAAAAGGATAAAGTGCTTCAGGCATTATGTGATGGTCTGGGCGAAAATTATAAACTTATGGAGATTGACCTGGAGCTTTGTATTTACAGAAACTTTGGAAATCGCTTTGAAGTAGAAGTCAGTGGAGTACATACAGCCAAGCAAAATAAAAAAGCAACAATCTACCTGTGGTGTATGGATGAAACAGGTGCCCATGGGTACATCATTAAAAAAGTTGGTGAAGTTCCAAGAAACAAAATTGGTAAAACGGTGGAGGAACTGTATGAATACAGTGAGAACCTGATCAGCCAGGGATATGACTGTTATGAGAAAGTACAGGCTTATCTGAAAGAGCTGGTAAAGAAAGAACAGATTAAGAAAGAGGAGGACAACGGTGCAAGATGAAGTAAATGAAAAAACGGTATCCCTGTGTATCCGGGGTGGAAAGATAACTGCCCAGTTGCTTAAAGCTGCCATGAGAAAAGCTCTTGCCCAGATGGAACAGGAGAAAGCAAAACAGAAGCAGCAGAGTAAAGTAGAAAAACAGCAGGATGACAAGACGAAGGATAAATCTTATCGAGGAAAACAAACCATGGATAAGCTGATGCGGCAGAATGTACAGCTTTCCAATATTGAAATTACTGATGGGAATATCAAATCTTTTGAACGGGTGGCGAAAAAGTACAGTATTGATTTCAGTCTGAAAAAAGATACGACAGCAAAGCCGCCGAGATATTTTGTTTTCTTCAAAGCAAGGGATGCAGATGTCATGACCGCAGCATTTAAGGAATATACTGGTAAATCTCTCAATAAGACAAAGAAACCGTCTGTAAGGACAAAACTGAAGGATGCGATCACACAGGCGAAGGATAAGAACCGAGAACGGGAGAAAACGAAGCAGAAAGAAAAGGAGCCGACACTATGAACCGATTTCAGAAGATGCGTAAAGTATGCAAGGGGTATCTGGAGAGAATCCCGCCACTGCTTATGCAAGGCTTTCAATGGGGAGCTGACTGGCTGAGAGAAAAAATCTTAGATTTAGGGGAGTATCTGAAAAGAAATTCCCTGCGGATACTGGCATTGAATACTCCTTATGTCATAATCTTTTATCTGGTAGATAAAGAAGCATGGCTGTATCAGTATTGTCAGGGAGATTCATCGGTGGAACGGCTGATGGTGCTGCTTTTGAATTTTCAAATGGCATTTACTTCTGTTCTGCCAAGCATAGAAAAGATGCCACTACTGGCAGGTTTTACCGGGGCATTGGCTGTAAAACTTCTGGTTATGATGAAGATGAAAAATGCCAAAAAGTTCCGACAGGGAGAAGAGTATGGTTCGGCAAGATGGGGAACTGCAAAAGACATTGCACCCTTCATTGATCCAATATTTGAAAACAATATTCTTCTTACTATGACGGAAAGGCTGACCATGAACAGCAGACCAAAGCTGCCGAAATTTGCAAGGAACAAGAACGTGATTGTAATCGGTGGCTCCGGTTCCGGTAAGACGAGATTCTATGTAAAGCCGAATCTGATGCAGATGGGAAAATACATCAGTTATGTCGTGACCGATCCCAAGGGAACGATTATTATTGAGTGCGGCATGATGTTAGTAAGGAATGGATATAAGATAAAAGTGCTGAATACCATCAACTTTTCAAAGAGTATGCACTACAATCCTTTCCATTACATCCGGTCAGAAAAGGATATTTTAAAATTGGTGAATACGATTATGGTAAATACAAAAGGGGAAGGCGAGAAGTCCAGTGAAGATTTCTGGAGTAAAGCGGAACGCCTTTTATACTGTGCTTTGATTGGTTATATCTGGTATGAAGCACCGGAGGAAGAACAGAACTTTGCGACACTGCTTGAATTTATCAATGCCAGTGAAACAAGGGAAGATGACGAAACCTTTAAAAATGCAGTGGATATGCTGTTTGAGGAACTGGAAAAAACAGAGCCGGAACACTTTGCTGTACGTCAGTATAAAAAATATAAATTAGCCGCCGGCAAAACGGCAAAGTCGATTTTGATTTCCTGTGGTGCCAGACTTGCACCATTTGATATTGCGGAACTTCGTGAGATTATGAGTTACGATGAAATGGAACTGGATATGATGGGAGATCAGAGGTCTGCATTGTTTGTTATTATCTCGGATACAGATGATACCTTTAACTTTGTGGTAGCAATGATGTACAGTCAGTTATTCAATTTATTATGCGACAGGGCAGATGATGTACACCATGGCAGACTGCCGTATCATGTAAGAATCCTCTGTGACGAGTTCGCAAATATCGGACAAATTCCGAAGTTCGACAAGCTGATCGCAACCATACGAAGCAGAGAAATATCTGCTTCTATTATACTCCAGTCGCAGTCACAGTTAAAGACTATTTATAAAGATGCTGCAGAAACCATTTTAGGGAATTGTGACACAATGCTGTTCCTTGGAGGAAAAGAAAGTTCCACCTTAAAAGAGATTTCAGAAACACTTGGTAAGGAAACCATTGATTTATATAATACTTCGGATACGAGAGGGCAGAGCCGTTCTTACGGGATGAACTATCAGAAAACCGGAAAAGAACTGATGAGCAGAGATGAACTTGCGGTGATGGATGGAAATAAGTGTATCCTCCAGCTAAGAGGTGTCCGTCCGTTTTTCAGTGACAAGTATGATATTACAAAACATAAACGCTATAAGGAACTGTCTGATTACGATAAACGCAATGAATTTGATGTGGAAGCGTACATGAGACACAGAATGGAAGTAAAACTTACAAGGTCAGAGGAGTTTGACCTGTATGTGTTCTCAGGGGACAGTCTTATGGAACAGGAAAATAGTGAAAACAAGGAAGCGGAGCATGTAGAAAATCCAACTACATAGCTCTTTTTCTTTGCCCTTTTGGGAGGTGAGAGGATGCACAGGTATGAACGACCGCCCATCAGGGCAGAGCCGGTTAGAATACAGCAGGAATTTATGAGCAAAAAACTTGAGAGGAGATAAAACATATGTCGTTTTTTAATTCAGCAATCAATATTTTACAGACACTTGTAGTGGCAATCGGAGCAGGTCTTGCAGTATGGGGAGTTATTAATCTTCTGGAAGGATACGGCAACGACAATCCTGGGGCTAAGTCACAGGGAATCAAGCACTTAATGTCTTCTATGTGAAAAGATTTTAAAGAGAAAATGCACATCCTACGCAGATAACATGACAATTTCATGCAAAGCGAAAGGAGACACCATGAAAATCGAATACACAAAAGTGGGAGACTATTATTTACCGAATCTTTACTACCCGGAGGAAACCAGACCGATTGGCTTATGGGGAATGCTTCGGAAGGAATATCTGAAAGAACATAAATCTGGAACTTATACATATCTTCTTCTGACCGCCAGGCTGGACAGTTATTTGGCAGATCTGAATGAACAGGCACAGGAACGCTTTGAATTGATCGAAACTCAGATGCGAAGTGCGGAGGGAGTTTCCGAGGAACTGAAGAGACAGAATCCTATGGAATGGCTATGCCACTGTAACAATATCCGCAACCGGGCTGCTGAGATCATCAAGCAGGAACTGATTTATGTATAAGGGGGATTCTAGATATGAGAAGAGAACTGATTGAAAGTTATTATGAAGAATACCAGCGGGAGCTGGAAAGATTTCTTGAATCTGACCCGGAGATGTTCACTCTGGAAGCAGAAATTCATCATTACATAGAAATACTGGAACCGGTCCTCAGAGATGGCGGACAGGAGATGTGGCAGACACTGGACAGGATTATTTCAGCGAAAAATGCAATGGAGGGAATTGTGGCAAAAGAAATGTATATCCGGGGATTTCTGGATTATGAAAGACTGGTGTGTGAAAAAGACAGTAAGATCTGAATAATCAGAACATAGACTATATATAACGAGGCTTTTATTGTATAGACAGTAAGAGCCTCATTTAATATAGTTTTCATAATAAAAAACAGGTGGTAGTACGTATTTGCTTTGTGTTATATAAGAATTGGTCTGGCTGAACAATGGTGAAAATTTACTATGATTTTACTTAAATCTGATTGAAGGATGAAAAAGTGATGATATCATATAGTGGGTTGATAGGGTTACAGAAAATGTATTCACAGAGGCAGAGAAGAAATAATGAAAGTAAAAAATGCAGATGAATTTTATAAAATATTAGAAAGAAAGGCTATATATCCGGTATTTCAGCCGATTGTAAATTTACAGACTGGAGATGTGGCAGGATATGAAGCTCTTAGTCGTATCGACAGGCATGATACGACTCTTATGATTTCAGATTTGTTTGTGATTGCTGAACAGGTAGGCTGTGTTTGGAAATTGGAAAAATTGTGCAGAAATAAAGCATTGAAGGCAGCGGCGAATAAACCAGAACATGCAAAATTATTTCTTAATGTAGATGGTAATATCATTCAGGATAAATCGTTCATACAGGGATTTACAAACCGTAAGGCTGCGAAAGCCGGAGTACCGTCCTGTGACATTGTATTTGAAATAACGGAACGGTCGGATATAGAAAACTATCAGATTCTGCAACAGATTATGAAGCATTATGCAGATCAGGGATATGAAATAGCTTTGGATGATGTTGGAGCTGGATATTCTGGTCTGAACCGTGTAGTAAATACATCGCCAAACTACTTAAAAGTTGATATAGAACTGGTCAGAGATATTCAAAAACATAAGAAAAAGGAAATTATGATGGAATTTCTGTTGCATTACTGTAATGAGACAGGAGCAATTCTGATTGCAGAAGGGATAGAAACAGAAGCAGAGTTGGAGTGTCTGTGTAGATTAGGTGTTCATTACGGACAAGGATATTTTCTTGGAAGACCGGACAGAACGTTCAAAAATGTAAGGAATGAGGCGATGTTGGTATTACGTAGACTGAATAATAAATCGTAATGAAAACTATATGTCAGCAGGTGAAAAATGAATAAGTCAATTATAACATTATAAAGATTTCCATTGATTTTTACACCTATTTTACACAAGCACTCACATAGATTTGATTTCTGTCTTCTATAATTGTATAGGAAAATGTAGATCTTATATAATAACAGGAGAGGACAGAGAAATGAACGAGAATGTGAAAGTGGTTTTTGGTCTGATCGGTGGCCTTGCCTTGTTCCTTTATGGAATGAACAGCATGAGTGATGCACTTCAGAAAGCCGCAGGAGAACGAATGAAAAAAATCCTTGGATTTCTTACAAGAAATCCAATTATGGGAGCACTTGCCGGAGCACTTGTAACAGCTGTATTGCAGAGCAGTTCAGCGACGACAGTTATGGTTATCGGTTTTGTCAGTGCGGGACTTATGAGTCTTCCGCAGGCAATTTCTGTTATCTTTGGTGCCAACATAGGAACCACTATGACGGCACAGCTGATGGCATTTAAAATCAGCAATTATATTTATCCAATTATCTTTGTTGGATTTATTCTGAACTTTGTTAGCAAAAAAGAAAAGGTTAAAAATATCGGTATGGTAATTTTTTCATTCGGACTTTTATTTGAAGGAATTGAAATCATGGGTGAAGTCATGAAACCTTTGGCGGGAAGTCCGGTCTTTGTTGATCTGATGGGAAAAGTTTCATCCATTCCGGTTCTTGGTGTTGTACTGGGAGCGGTCATGACATTGGTTGTGCAGAGTAGTTCAGCTACGATTGCAGTTCTGCAGAATTTTGCATCACAGGCAGGACCGGACGGAGTAAGCAGTGTAATAGGGCTTACCGGTGCGATTCCGATTCTTCTTGGAGATAATATAGGTACAACGATCACAGCACTTCTTGCATCAATTGGACAATCTAAAAATGCAAAACGTACAGCAATTGCGCATAGTATTTTTAATATCAGTGGAAGCTGCGTTTTTATTTTCCTGGTTCCGTGGTTTGCAAAATTTGTCCAGTTTATTTCACCAAAGGGAAATGAGATTGATGTGATTTCAAGACAGATTGCAAATGCACATACAACGTTTAATATCGTCTGTACACTGGTCTGGCTGCCACTGATTCCGCTGATGGTAAAAATTGTTACAACAATCATCCGTGGAAATGACAAAACAGAGAAAGCAGCTTTTGAACCCAAATATCTGGATATGAAAGTGATTGAACAGCCGGCGGCTGCTATGGTTCTGGTATCTAAGGAACTGAACCGACTTGGAGAACTGGCAGAATCTCTGTTAAGTGATTTAAAAACGGCGATTGTAGCAGATGGAGACTCAAAAACTCATGGTTCGTTTATAGAAAATCTGGAGATTGTACATCAGTTACAGGACAGTGTGACAGAATATATTACCAGATTATTCGCAAGCGGAAACCTTACAGAACAACAGTCTGAGCAGACGGCATGGTTACTGTATGTAAACAATAGTATTCAGAGGATTGCAGACAGATGTGAAGATATTGACCAGATATGTGAAAAAGTAAATAACAATGGAAAAAGACTGACCAGTGAAGCCTCCTCAGAAATGGAAGACTGCATTGATATTATCCAGCAGCTTTTAAAGAAAGCAATGGAGGCAATCCGTAAGGGTGATGCTGTAGTGGCTGAAACAGTTTTTGAAAATAAGAAAAAAATGTATAAAGCAGAGAAAAAATACAGTAAGGCACATTTAAACCGTGTAAAAAATGAGGTTTGTGATGCGTCTATGACAAGATATTTTTCTGGGATCATGTATAATTTTGACCGTATGGCAGATAATTGTGTCAGCATTGCAGAAGAAGCCTGTGATAATGTGGCTTTTATAAACCTTGATGAAGAGACGGGAAAATCAATGATGGAAAGAGGTGCAGTATAAAATGGTAAAGAAAAAAAACATCCGAAAATCTGCACTTCTGCTGATAATGATAATGCTGGCAACGGGAATAACAGCATGTGGAACCGAGGAAGAGCCATTGCCGGATCTGTCTGCTATGGGAGCTGTCACAGCTGTATCACGAGAAGAAGGGTCAGGAACCAGAGCAGAATTTGAGAATCTTTTGAAACTGCCTGAGAGTGATACAGGAATAGTTGTTGATTCTACAGAGAAAGTTCTGAAAAAGGTGGAAGAAGATAAAAACGCAGTTGGTTATGTCGCATATAGTTCCGCAACAGATACGAATGGAAAAATACTTCAAATCAACGGAGTTCTTCCTTCTGAGAAAACAATAGACAATAACAGTTATCCTCTTTGCAGGGATTATTATCTGGCTTATAATGGAGAACTGACAGATGTGGAACAGGATTTCCTGACTTATGTAAAGAGTAAAGGACAGGATATTGTGAAACAATATTGTATTCAGGCTGACAGTACAACAACATTCCTTTCTGACAAGTCAGAAGGAAAGATTCTGATTGAAGGATCCACTTCAATGGAACCAATGGTAAAAGCACTGGCAGATGACTATCAGAAACAAAATCCAAATGCTGAAATAGAAGTAAAAGCAACAGATTCTTCAAGAGGGATTACGGCGGTGATAAGTGGAGAGTGTGATTTCGCAATGTCATCCAGAGAATTAAAGGATTATGAAGCAGAGCTTCTGGAAACAAAAGTCATTGGAAAAGATGCTATAGCTATTGTGATAAATGAAGAAAATCCACTGGAAAATCTTACAATAAAACAACTTACAGGTCTGTACAATGGAACATATAAAAACTGGGATGATCTTTCCTGAGAAAAACGAATATAATATCTTACAAGCACTGACTATAACGGTCGGTGCTTCTTTTTTGGATTTTTTCAAAATTATCTGACATTCTTCAAATTCCCACGTGTGATTAGTGGAAAAATAATTTTTTCTGCAAAAGTACCGTCCAAATGCCCTCTGAAACTTGCTATTAGTGAGGGAATATTTCATTTATGCGAAAAAAACTTGCAAAAGGGGGTTGGTAAATACCGCTTCCCAGGCTTTATAGGTAGAGGAACAATTATTTTAAAAATTTTACCCCAAAGATGTCCGCTTTTGCCTGTCTCAGTACAGAGTATGTGAAGGGACTAACAAAAGTAAAAGAAAAATGATAAAAATGCAAAAAAATATCACGAATCTTTTGCATCTTGCGAAGTCATTTGACTCTAGTAATCAGAGGACGTTTTGGAATGTTCCTTCGATGAACCTTGACAACCGATAAGTGCACCCTGGAAGCCTAACAGGAGTTATGCCATGACCTTTCTTTTTCTGAGAGCGAGCGAAATTATAATGACACTCCCGATGATGGGCGGCTGACCGAAGCCTTATGGTCAGTGACCTGCTGATGCAGGCAGAGGCAGTCTGAGACGGCTGCAGGTGACAGGGAAACGCACGCCAGACCGCCGGACGAATGAAACTGATGACAATGTTTACAGGGCAAAATGCCCGGAAAGGAGCAGTTTATGACAGAACTGAAAATGAAAGAAATGCAGTTGATTAACTGGTTTGGATGCCCGAATCTGATTTATACAAGGGAGAGAATCCATCTGGTTGCCATGCTTACAACAGATGAAGAAATGAAAAAGAATCTTTACAGGGTATGCAGATTCCTTGCAAGAGAAGAAATCGCATATCGGTATCCGATCATGTATGAAATGATCCGGAAAATATTTTCACCGGATGATACCAATCCACCGGAAGCATGTGCAATGTTTATGCCGGACGATGAAACAGATGATGAAGAATATGCAATGGCAGCGTAGCTGCGGAAAGGACAGTAACGATTATGAATAAAGTGGTTTTAATGGGAAGACTGACAAAGAATCCGGAGATCAAATATGCCGGAAAAGATAATGATATGGCAGTAGCAAGATATACACTGGCGGTAAACAGAAGATATAAACGTGACGGTGAACAGGAAGCGGATTTTATTTCCTGTGTCACATTCGGAAAGAGTGCAGAGTTTGCACAGAAATATCTTCACAAGGGAATGAGGATTGTGATTGGCGGTCGTATCAGCACTGGCAATTATAAGGACAAGGACGGGAAAACAATTTATACTACAGATGTGATCGTGGAAGAACATGAATTTGCCCAGAACAAGGATAATGGTGTTGGAGCTGATTCATCGGAAACACCGAAAACAGATAAGGACGGATTTATGGAAGCACCGGAAGGTGAGGTTCCATTCGACTAAACCGAAGTAAATGGTTGGAGAGGTTGCCCTTTGTCGGGGCATCCTCTTTTCCATTTTACAGAAGACATCAAAAATTACAGGTATTCAACCTAACGAAATCGTGATATAATCAAAATATGTTCAGATGAAAAATATGGAGGTTGCTTATGGGCGTAAGTTATAACAGATTATGGAAAATGCTCATAGATAAAAATATGAAGCGGATAGAGATGCAGTACCTCACCGGGATCAGTGGAAATATTCTTGCCAGGATGGGAAAAAACCAGTATGTATCAATGGAGACGATTGAGAAGATCTGCAAGAAGCTGGACTGCACCGTTGATGAGATGCTGGAATTTACAGATGATGAGTAACAAGAGCAGACATGTCAAATTATTAAAACTGGAAGAATGCTTCAGAAGTCGAAAAAAGAAATTGAAAAAAGATAACACGCCGGATACGGCATAAATCTCTTAGCAACGCTAAGAGCGCACTTCTATACAGGCAATTCCATCTGCCTGTATCGTGCGACCTGCGGTGCTGTTCCCGATTTCAAGAAATCTCAAACCGGGAAATACAGCGAAATCAGAGATTTCGTACAAGGGGAAGATCCCCTTGCGGCACAGATGCCTATCCCTGATAAAGTTTGTGACTGAATATTTCAGATATAGACATATAAGGGGAAAGAAAGTGTGAAATCAAAATTTGTGGAGAGATTTTATGATTAGAAAAGCAATACTAAAAGATGTTAATTCGATTGAAGATACTTACAATGAGCATTTCCAGTATGAACTGAATCATACAGCCTTTACTGTATTTAAGAAAGGGGTTTATCCAACGAAAGATGATGCAGAACGGGCTATTTATGCTGGTGCTTTGTTTGTATATGAAGAAAACGGAACAATTGTTGGAAGTATCATTATTGATAAAGTTCAACCAATAGAATATGCAACTATTCCTTGGAAAGAAAAATTATCTGAAGATGAGGTAATGGTAATTCACCTTTTAATGGTACGTCCGAGTATGTCTGGTAAAGGAATTGCATCATCACTAATAAAATTCGCTACAGAATTAGCACAAAAAAATAGTTGCAGGGCACTACGTTTGGATACAGGAAGTCAAAATATTCCTGCGCTATCTTTGTATCAAAAAAATGGATTTGAAATAATTGCTAGTGCTTCTAAAAAAGTTGGAGATGTAATTGCACACAAAAACCATCTTTTTCTCGAAAAGATATTGTAGTTCGTAAATTCCAGTTTGAAAAATTGAGAAAATCGGAGTTTGAGGAGCATCACCGTTATGATTAGAGAATTACGGAAAGTGGATATAAATAAAGTTGCAGAAATATGGTTAGATACAAATATAAAGACACATTATTTTATCTCTGCTCAATATTGGAAAAGTAATTTTGAGTTAGTAAAAGAACTTCTATTACAGGCAACTGTCTATGTTTACGAGGATAAACAGGAAATACAGGGTTTTATAGGGTTAAGTAACGAATACATTGAAGGTATTTTTGTTTCTGCCGAAATGCAATCTCAAGGTATAGGTAAAATTTTGCTAAACTATGTAAAGGGAAAAAGAAACAAATTAATCTTAAATGTATATCAAAAAAATACACGGGCAATATCCTTTTATCAAAGAGAAGGATTTGAGATTCAGTATAGCGGTTTGGATGAAGCTACTGGAGAAAAAGACTATGTAATGGCATGGCAGCAGAAATAGAAATTCAAGTTTTAGTGTTTGGAAAATTATGACTTAGTGTGCAAGTTGGGAGAAAATATGGTAACGGAAAAAGAGAAAAAAGCATGTCGATTTATTGCCGAATGGCTATAAGATTGTGAGACAGTCTCTGGTAGATGATCTGGAGGGCGAAAAAAAGGTATGTTGGGAGACAGAAATTTTGCAGGATGATGATAGTGGATTTACTTATGAAATCAGCAGGTGTCTGTATTTCGATACCTGTAAGGAACATGGCTATGCAGAGTTCTGCAAAGTATTTTGCAACCATGACTGGTATGCTTATGGAGTATTAAAGCATCATTCGAGATTTATCAGAAAATCGACGATTGCCGAAGATGGAACTGTATGTCATGATACAATCGAGAAAGTAACAGAGAAACATTTTTTATAAAACCGAAAAATTGATTATGGGAGGAAATTGAAAATGGCGAAAGAAGAGAGATTTGAAAAAATATATTCTCAGGGAGCATTAACTACTACTGAGATATGGGTGGATAAGGAAACTGGTGTGAATTATTTATATCATGCATGTGGGTATTCAGGTGGACTGACTCCATTGTTGGACAGAGATGGGAAACCAGTTATTTCTCAGGCTATAAATAGATGACCTTAGAAACAGCAACTGTTATGGTAAGTAACAGCATCGTCACAATATGTATATGGTCGATTGGTGTGTGCGGTAATATACTATATTCAGAAAAACAATTCAGGAGATTTTTATGAGAAGATCAGGTTGGACAAAATGGTTGATCGTGATTCCGGCAATGCTAGGCATTGTGTTGGTGACCTATGTGCGGTATACAACGGATATCTGGGGATTTGGTGCATTTATCTGCCAGCTGATTGCAATTTTGGAATTGGCTTATGGTCTGCGAATTGCGATGCTGGCACAGAATAGAAAGAAGTCCTATCGGTTAACACCGGAAGAACGACATGAGTATGCACGGTATTTATATGAGAAGCAATATCACCGTTACCCTGCTGTAGCGAATCAGATGCTTTTGGTTATGGCACGGATGAGTGTACTCCTTAACAATTATGAACGGGCTGCACAGGAGCTGGCAGATATTCGTATAGATAAATTCAATCCAGCACAGTTGAAGTTGTATTATTACCTGAAAGTGGTTACAGCAATGGCAGCAGGAGATGCGACAGGGATTCAAGAGAGCCAGATGTGTTACGCAGGGATTCCGGATACTAAATGCACATATCCGTCAAAAGCAGAGCTTGCTATGTGGATAGAACAGAGAGCGGCAGCGCAGATGGCAGAGGCACTGAAGAAGGCAGTGCCGGATAAAAAAGAGCATCCGATACGGATCAGTATCATTACTTTGGTTCTTGCGTATAGTACCTTCTTCTATGGATTGTGGTATGGTATAAAACGTGATATGGGATATGAAGTGAGATATCGTTTCGCAGAAATATCGATTACTGTTATTACAATCAGTCTGGCGGTTCTTTTGATCTGGGGGATCGTGAGTTTATACAGACACAATTGCCAGGCATTATCCATACAATTCGGTAAAAACAAAGTGGCATTGATAATTGTCTATGGAGCTGCTGCGATATTTGCACTTTTGATTATTGGAATGAGTGGTCTGAGTGTAGTGTTCGGAATGGATGGAACAGAAACGGTGACTGGTTGTGACAGCAAATATACGTATATAACTGTGCAGGAAGATTATGGTGGTGAACGGAGATACAGAACCAATAATCCATTTGTTATGCAGAGTATGGATGGTCTGTGGTGGTCTTCGGATACAATAGATGAAGAAGATAATCAAGAAGAGGATACTACAGAATTACCGGATTTGGATACAGAGAATTCAACAGATTCAGAGGATATTCAGAGTGGAAATACCATAGAAGATTACGAGACAGAAGGGCAGCATGATGGTCTGACAATTCAAAATGCAATGCTGGCAGTTTATAATTACCTTCAGGAGCAGAATACACTTCAAAATATGGCGTTCAGTTACACGGCGAATGCAAAGGGAGAAGTCTATGCTGTCGTCAGCGAAACGCAGGAAACAAAGAACGGTAATACGGTAAATGTGAGATACTGTCTGTACGATAATGGTTCCAAGACAGATGCAGATGGTAATTCCTGCGAAGAACTGGTGTTAGAAAAAGTATATCCGGATGGCAATTACGAGACCGAATTGGTAGATTTTTATCTGGTAAATGCAGATACGATGCAGGTGACAGACGAACAGAAGAATACGTGGTAAAATAAATTCTGGGGAAGTAGGTGCATTGTATGACAATGAGAGAAAAAATAAAACTATTATCGTAAATGTTTCAAGCGGACTGGGTTCTTTTGGAAGTATGCAAAAGGACTCCAAGACATAAGAGGTGAACTGCGCTGATCCAGGTGCCACGGCAACAGATTTGAATGTCGACGGAGGAAAGCAAACAGTACAGGCGCAATCGTAAAACTTGCAATGATTGATAAAACCGGACTAACAGTAACTTTTATTAGTCGATTTGGAAATATGCCTTGGTAATCAACAATTCCGGTTTTACTGACTAAGAAAATGAGGAGGATTCATAATGAGTGAGAAAACAGAGATTACTTTTATGCAAACAAGACTAATCCGGCTTGCTTCAGAAGAGTGGCATTTACCTGTTGAACAGATTATCCACTTGTTTAAAGAAGCCGATGTTCTTGGATATATAGAAAAATGCTATGGGATTTTTCATTGTGAAGGCGATGAAGCTGTGCTTGAAGATATTACTGAATTTTTGCAAAGAAAGGGGATAGAGATTAGTGCTTGAGTTAAAAGATGGATTTGTTCTCTATCATGGAAGTTATTGTGAAGTAAAAGAGCCAGATCTTGCCAAATGTGCAAAGAGAAAAGATTTTGGACAGGGATTTTATTTAACCACATCAAAGGAACAGGAAGAAAGTTTTCTGAGAACCTCAATAGCCAAAGCCATCGCAACCGGAACAATTGAAGAGGGGCAGAAGTTTGGATATATTTCAACTTTTGAATTCAAACTTTCAGAAAATCTTGAAACGCATATTTTTGAAAATGCAGATGTGGACTGGTTACATTGTATCGCCGCTCACCGAAAGAAAAAAATGTTTATTGAGGTTGAACGTGAAATGGCAAAATATGATATCATTGCAGGAAAGATTGCGGATGATGCAACAAACGCTACTCTTACCGCTTATCTTGCGGGTGCTTTTGGGACTGCAGGTGATAAAGTAGCAGACGATTTCTGTATCAGACAGTTGCTGCCGAATAAATTGAAAGATCAATACTGCTTTAAAACTGAGGCAGCTATTGAGTGTCTGAAATTTGTGAAAGGTGAGAAGATATGGCTGAAGTAACAATTCCAAAGGAAAAAATGAATTATACAATCGACCTTCTGATCACTATGGTGACAGATGAAATCGCAGAAGAGACAGGCAAGGACAGAAACGAGGTATTGACAGATTTTTTGTGTTCAAAGACAGGAAAAGCACTGTATGATGAGAAGACAAAGCTGTGGTGCACTGGTCCGGCATATATAGCTGAACTGTATATGGAAGAATTAAAGAAATCCTGATATGGGATGTGAGTTTAAATTTATACGACAATGGTGACAAAGACTTTCATTCCAAGGAGCAACAATTAAATATTTCAAAAACGCTGAGGTCAGCATTTCCTAATCACAGGACAACGACCTCAGTTTTTTATACCCAGGAATCGGCATTCATGAATAAGCCGGTTCTTTTTGTTTACAGAAAAAAGAAGGAGTACAAGAAAATGAGCAGAGCAAAAAATCCAAAGTATGAATCCATGTCATTGGAGGAACTGAAGGCCAACATGGAAAAGAGCAGACAGGAACTGGAGGCAGCAATTCACCACAAAAACATTCTGGAGCAGCGGAAGAAGCTGGTAGAACGCAGGGAACGTTCCCACCGGCTGATTGTCAAAGGGGCAGAGTTTGAGAAAGTATTTCCGCTGTCCAGAGATCTGGAACAGGAAGACGTCCAGGACATGATGAATCAACTGCAGAACAGCAGTTACAACAAGAGTATTGTGCGGCAGGCTCATATAGCCGCCTTACACAAAGATCAACAGCAGATTGCAGAAGCAGTAAAAAAGACAGAGAAGGGAGATGACAGTTAATGGCACTGTATCATTTTTCAGTAAGGAATGTATCCAGAGGGAAAGGGCAGATGGTGGTCGCTTCCGCAGCCTATATTTCCGGGCAGAGGATTTTTGACAGTTATTACAACAAGATACACGATTATACGAGCAAGTCAGGTGTGATATTTACAGAAATCCTGACACCGGAGTATGTGCCAGAGCGTCTGACTGACAGGGAAACACTCTGGAACGAGGTGGAGCATGTGGAACGGAACAACAAGGCACAGCTTGCCTATTCGTTTGACATTGCACTGCAGAATGAATTGACACTTGAGGAAAATATCAGACTGGCAAAAGAGTTCTGCCAGGAGCAGTTTGTGGCACGTGGCATGATCGTGGATCTGGCAGTCCATGAGGGAAAAGCGGAAAATGAAGAAGAACCGGATAATCCCCATTTCCATGTGCTTGTCCCAATCCGTCCTTTTACAGAGGAAGGAATCTGGGGCAATAAGCAGAGAAGGGAATATATTCTTGATGAGGATGGAAACCGGGTGAAGGATGCCAAAGGAAAAGATATGTTCAATGCTGTTTCTACTACCGGATGGAATGATCCGGAGCTTTTAAAAGAATGGCGGCGGGCATGGACAGAGAAAGTAAATGGGAAATTCAGGGAGTGCCACATGGCATCCAGAATCGACCACCGTTCCTACAAAGAACAGGGGATTGACCTGATCCCGACCATCCATGAGGGATATGAAGTCCGGGCAATGGAGAAAAAGGGAATCAAAACGGTGATCGGAGAATTGAACCGGGCAATCCGGCAGTTTAACCAGATGTTTATTTCTCTGAAAGAATCCATTCAGTGGATGAAGACAGCTTATGAGGAAATGAAAGCAGAGCTGGATCGCAGGCAGAACCCGACACTGCTGGAAAGCCTGCAGGATTATTATGATAAAAAGACACAGGGCAGACCACCACTTCCCAATTTTTATGCGGAGATGAAACAGAGAGGTAAGAATCTCTCCAATTTACAGGAGTTTGCAAAATCCATCAGTTATCTTCAGACACATCAGATAGAAACGATGGATGACTTGCAGGAACGGATTGAGGAACTGAACGGTGTTGTTTCTGTCAGTAAAAAAGAAATTTCTGAAAAGCGGAAACAGTTAAAGGAACTTGAGAATCTGGAAAAGATGGCAGAGGTAATAAAAACAAATCAGCCATTGATTGATGAGTATAACCATTTCTATTTTCAGAAAAGACGGGAGAGATATTATCAGCAGCATAAAAAAGAAATCAATTATTACCGCAAATGTGAACGGGAACTGAAACAACATCTGGATAAAAATGGAAAAGTGCCAACTGCCAGATGGAAACGGGAGAAAGAAGAACTTCAGGCGGGGATCGAAGAGCTGAAAGCAGATAATCAGCCGTACCAGGAGGAACTAACTTTTGTGAAAAAGGTACAGAGCTGTGCGGATATTGCCAGACGTGACCGGGAAATGGCAGAAGCAGATACTTCCGGGCGTTCAGAAGAAAAAAGGGAGAAGCAGGTGAAGTTCCCGACATTTTACACAGTTCAGGCGAAAGAGATTCTTGAAGAAAACGGGAAAGCAGAGCAACAGCCGTTGAACCAGTCGGAGCAGAATCCAGAAAAGAAGACCTCTCTTCTGAGAAAACTGGATGAAAAAAAGAAAGAGTGTGCAGAGCGTGATGCAAAACAACAGGCAGTGAAGAAAAAGCGAAACTATGACATGAGTTTATAACAGTCTGTCAGCAGGACAGACGGGAAAGGATGAGCAAAATGCAGTATACAGAAGAACAAATTATAAGAGCAAATCAGACAGATCTTGTTTCTTTTCTGAGCGCACAGGGAGAACAACTAGGGAAAAGCGGAAAGGAATACCGTTGGAAAAAGCATGACAGTGTAACGGTATCCGGAAACCGGTGGTACAGGCACAGTCAGGGGAGGGGTGGCTATCCGGTGGATTTTGTGATGGAATTTTACAATGCCACATTTCCGGAAGCTGTCAAGATGCTAACCGGGGAGGAAGGCGAAGGCAGGAACAGTACCTGCCCCGCCCCGTCCCCTGACTTCCGATTACCAGAGAAAGAGGAAAATAATGATAGAATCATCAGATATCTGACAGAAAACAGAGGGATTGAAAAGAATATGGTGGAGGAATGGATCGGCAGTGGGGATATTTATGAAGAAAAGAAGCACCATAATGTGGTGTTTGTTGGCAGAGATGCAGACGGTATTCCAAGATATGCCCATTGCAGGGGAACTGGTGAAACAAAATACCGGGGAGATGTGGCTGAATCTGATAAATCTTACGGATTCTGTCACAGAGGGACGGATAATCAGTTGTTTGTGTTTGAAGCAGCCATTGATCTGCTTTCTTTTATCCAATTATTTCCCAAAGACTGGAAAAAGCGGAGCTACCTGAGTCTGGGTGGCATTTCCAGTGCGGCACTGATGGCTTTTCTTTCTGAACGCCCTCAGATTACTTCGGTTTTCCTGTGCCTGGATAATGACCATGCAGGGAATGAAGCCAGTGAGAAATTGGCAATAGAAATCCCGGACGGATACAGTGTCATCCGTCTGAAACCGTCCCGAAAGGACTGGAATGAAATCCTCTGTGATAAAAATGCAGACAGGAAGAAATCAATCATTGAAACAGTTACAATGAAAGTACCGGAGAAGGAAGAACTGGTGCCGATGTTGTGTTATGAAGACATTGAACAGACCAGTGTAGAATGGCTGTGGTTTCCCTATCTGCCATTTGGAAAACTGACGATTATTCAGGGCAATCCAGGAGAGGGAAAAACTTATTTTGCCATGATGCTGACCGCAGCCTGCACGAACCGTAAGACTTTCCCGAACATGGAAGAGATTGAACCTTTTAATGTGATCTATCAGACTGCAGAAGACGGTATGGGAGATACGATTAAGCCGAGGCTGGTGGAAGCAGGAGCAGACCTGAGTCGGGTGATGGTCATTGATGATACAGAGGAAGCATTGACGTTATCCGATGACCGTATTGAAAAAGCAATCCGTCAGAATCAGGTCAGACTTTTAATCATTGATCCGGTACAGGCTTTTATCGGTGCCGATGTGGATATGAACCGGGCAAATGAAGTCCGTCCGGTATTCCGGAAACTGGGAATGATCGCTGAAAAGACCGGTTGTGCGATTGTGCTGATCGGACATCTGAATAAATCTTCAGGGACACAGAGTACTTACCGGGGACTTGGTTCTATTGATATCATGGCGGCGGTGAGAAGCCTGCTTTTTATCGGGAAAGTAAAGAAAGACCCGACAACAAGAGTACTGATCCATGAGAAAAGTTCTCTTGCACCTCCAGGTGAGACGATGGCATTTAAACTTGGAGATGAAGAAGGATTCCGCTGGGTGGGAGCTTATGAGATTTCCGCAGATGATCTTCTGGACGGAAAGGAAGGAAAGCCGACAGAAACAAAACTGCAACGGGGAACGAAACTGATCTATGAACTGCTTGCAGACGGAAATGCAGTCACAATCCGGGAACTGGATGAAAAGGCAAAAGCACAGGGAATCTCCCAGAGAACCATGCGAGAAGCCAGAAGCCGGATGAAAGAAGAACTGGATTATCGGATGAATGAAAAGCAGGAAAATACCATTCGATTAAAAAAACAAGGGAGAATGGGTGACGGCAGAATTTTGGAGTGAACGGCAGGCTTTATAGATACCCTATCTGCCGTCTGCCGTCTGCCGGTGCAAGGCAATCAAACGGAAATAGCAGGTATCCATACAGAATAAGGATTGCTGTGAATCTGGAACAAAAATGAATTGTAATATGGCGGATATAATGGTATGATTATCCGGTAACAGCAATGTTACGGGGAAGCACCTGTGACAGGGTGTGGCTGCCTCCTGATATTTACAGACCGGAGCCTTTCGGGGTTCTGAGATGAAAGAAAGGAGGTGCGTGATATGACAGCTTATGAGATTATCTCAATATTCTTAGGCGTACTCAGTTTACTGATCGCTTTTGGTAGCCTGTTAATTGCGATTATTGCCTTTCTTGATCGGAAGAACAAGAGGAAATAAAAATGCCTATCCTGTCTGCCAACAGGATAGGCGGTGGTCGTAAGACCATTTAGTCAACTCAGGCGGCATCCACTTTGGAGTGGGTGCTTTTCCTATAACAAATGTACCACACATTCCTCTTGTTTTCAATGGGAAAATTAAAATATGCAGTTCATCTGACAGGGATTTATCCCTGTCTTTATTATATCCCCAATTTCTGAAATGTTAATACAAAAATTTTAATATATGTAACCAACAGTCTGGGCAGTTAATCTGTAAAAATGGATTAGCTGCTCTTTTTTTGCAAAAAATGGAGGTTTTACAATGGCAGTGAAGAAGAAAATTATCAACATCAGAGTATATTTTGACGGTGATCAGGACGCAAAAGAAGTGTTTGCAGAGGTGATCGCACAGAAAATACGTGACACGAAAACAAAAGATAAACTTGCAATAATGAAAGATAAGCAGTATAATGATTATGAGTTCAGTAATCTGAAATCTGCGTAGGATGTGCAAAGTAACGGAGGTATCAGATGAACAACAGATATATGAGTAACAATATAGAAAGAAATGCAACCTGGAGAGTTGGTGTATACTGCCGACTTTCCAAAGATGACGAATTGACCGGAGAGAGTGCCAGCATCTCCAACCAGAGAGACATACTGGTGAATTACTGTCAGTCACAGGGCTGGCAGGTGGTGGATGTGTTTCAGGACGATGGTTATACAGGATTGAACACAGACCGACCTGATTTGCAGAGACTTCTCAAAGCCTGTGAAAAAGGACTGGTGAATCTTGTAATTACCAAAGACCAGAGCCGACTGGGACGAAACCATGTACAGACAGGATTTCTGATGGAGGAGTTTTTCCCAAAGCATGGAGTAAGGTATATCGCATTATATGATAATGTGGATACCTTTGCCGGAGACAATGAGATTGCCCCATTTAAGAACGTGCTGAACGAGATGTATTCCAGAGATATTTCCAAGAAAGTCCATGCGTCCTATCACCTGCAGGCAACCAAGGGAAAGTTTACAGGTGTTGTTCCACCACTGGGATATCAGAAAGACCCGGAGGAAAAGGGACATCTCCTGATTGACGACGAGACAGCACCGATTGTCCGGAAAATTTTCCAGTGGGCGGTGGACGGTCATGGGATTAACTTTATATCCAGAGAACTGGAACGCCAGCAGATTCCCTGCCCGTCATGGTGGCACCGGAAACGGGGACTCCGCACCTATTACACAAAATGGGAAAAGAAAGACCCGGAAAATGGGAAATATGTATGGGATGAATCCTATCTGAAATCCCTGCTGATGAATCCCGTTTACTGTGGTGACATGGCTTCCCAGAAAAGGTACTACCGTTTCAAGATTGGCAATCAGGGAGATAAAGCTCCGGAGGACTGGATCACAGTCAGGGATACCCACGAAGCAATCATTCCGCAGGATGTATTTGATCTGGTACAGGCAAAGATGAAAGGCAGGAAACGCCAGACAGAACAGGGAGAATACAGCATGTTTGCCGGATTACTCCGCTGTGCAGAGTGTGGCGGTGCGTTGACGTTGAAGAAGACGCACACCAAAGACCAGCATGAAGTTTATACCTGTTCCACTTATATCCATAAGGGGAAAGCACATTGTACCCAGCACCGGGTGGACGCTGATGACCTGTATGATGCAGTCCTTACCAGAATCCAGGAATGTGCAAAAGCAGTTACCGGAGACGGAACAGAACTGGAAAACCGGGTAAAGGAGTTATGCGAGGAAGATACACAGGGACACAGGGAAAGTCTGGAGAAGCTGGTATCAAAGCAGAAAGACCGCCTGGAAACGTTAGACCGGCTGATTGCAAAACTGTATGATGACCTTATCAATGACAAGATTACAGAATCTGTTTTTGATAAGATGCTGGAGAAGACACAGAAGGAGCAGACAGATATCAAAAAGGAACTTTTCCAGAATGAGAGTGTGCTGAATACGGAAGAAAAACTGGATGCACAGTCCCAGCAGTGGATTGACGATATTAGCGAGTATGCGGACATCAAAGAACTGGATGCCAATCTTCTGAACCGGCTGATCAGTAAAATCGTTATCTCAGAACCGCAGGAGAAAGACGGAACAGAAAATTACTGCCGTACTCCTGAAACGGTCACAATGGAAATTCATTTCAACTTAAAACCAATACCGGAGCTTGGAACCATCGAAAGAGGTTCCGGCTCCCATAAATAAGAAAAATCTATCAAAATTTAATCTATTTTAATCTTTTCAAGGCTCATTTCGAGCAAATATTTTCTCATAAAAGACATAAAACAGCTTATGAGTGGCGGCGGCATTATTATTGTGGCGCAGACGGTGATCCCTCAGCTCTCCAGCCTGTTCTCATAAGAGATAACCCTTCATGGGAGGAATCATTGACAAAATCACTGATTTCATAAAGGAAATGCTGCAAGGGTGGGTGCTGTCCAATCTCCAAACCATGTTTACCGATGTCAATGACAAGGTAGGTACGATTGCGGGGGAGGTCAGCACGACGCCCAGCGCATGGAACTCCGGCATTTTCAACATGATAAAAGCATTGTCGGAGAATGTGATTGTTCCCATAGCGGGGATGATCATCAGCTTCGTGCTGATTTATGAGCTGATAACAATGGTGATAGACAAGAACAACATGCATGACTTTGATACAAGCCTGTTCTTCCGTTTTTTATTCAAGGCTTGCATCGCTGTCATGCTGCTTTCCAAGACTTTTGATATTGTCATGGCGGTATTTGACGTTGGAAGCCATGTGGTGACGCAGGCGGCAGCTTCCATATCAGGCTCCACAAGCCTTGATGTGGAAGCAACGCTTACTTCCATGTTCAACAGCCAGATTGACACAATGGGCATCGGGGAGCTGATCGGTTTAGGTCTTGAAACTATGGTAATCAGCCTGTGTATGAAAATCATGTCCGTCCTCATCACCGTCATTTTATACGGGCGCATGATTGAAATATACCTTTATGTATCAGTAGCGCCAATCCCGGCAGCGACAGTTACCAACCGGGAATGGGGTACAATCGGAACGAATTATTTGAAAGGGCTTGTCGCACTTGCGTTTCAGGGGTTCTTCATCATGGTGTGCGTGGCGATTTATGCGGTGCTGGTTGCCAGTGTCGCAGTGGCGGGTAACCTGCACAGCGCATTATGGTCGGTAGCGGCATATACCGTAATCCTGTGTTTCAGTCTGTTCAAGACAGGTTCTTTAAGCAAATCAATTTTCAATGCCCACTAAGCACAAAAGGCTGTGCTTGGCGGGCATTGCCCACGAAAGGAGCAAAATTTATGGCAATTTCAGTACCAGTGCCAAAAGACCTGAGTGGAATCAAGACAAAAGTAGCATTGAACCTTACCAAAAGGCAGATTATCTGCTTTTCAGGAGCTGCCCTTGTGGGTGTTCCTTTATATTTCCTCACAAAAGGGGTATTAGGCACACAGGGGGCAGCGCTTATCATGGTGGGCGCAATGCTGCCATTCTTCTTTTTGGCAATGTATGAAAAAGACGGTTTCCCGGCAGAGAAGATTTTATACTTCATGCTCCGGCAGAAGGTACTCACGCCGGGAATCAGACCGTATAAATCGGAAAACCTCTACGAGCAGTTGGAGGAACGGGAAAAAATCAGGAAGGAGGTATGTTTCCTTGAAGAAAAGGCTTTTAAAAAATCCTCAGCAAAAGGCGGCAGTGAGAAAGCCAAAGCCGCAGAAAGATAGACAGACGCCGGAAAAGGCAGGACTGACTTTTTCCGAAAAGAAGCGGTTAGCGGAGCTTAAACGTATCCTTGCCGGGAACAGCCGGGAGCAGGCAAAGCCGGATACCGCACAGAAAACCATTACATTCAAAAAAATGTACCGGGACGGTATCTGTCAGGTGGCAGACACTTATTATACAAAAATGGTGGAATTTTTTGATATTAACTATGACTTGCTGGAGGTGGAGGATCAGGCTGATATTCTGGAGGAATACAGCAAGCTCATCAATTATTTTGATCCGTCCATAAGATTCCAGTTATTTTTATTCAACAGGCAGGTCAGCGAGCAGGCTCTTGCGGAGCAGTTCGACACTCCTCTGCAGGACGATGATTTTAACGATATTCGTGAGGAATACACACAGATGTTAAAGCACCAGTCGGCAAAAGGCAACAATGGCATCATCAAATCAAAATACATTATTTTTGGCGTGGAAAGCACTGGCATCAAAGAAGCAAGGAGCAAGTTAAACAACATCGAGAAAGATGTGGTACATAATTTAAACAATATCGGCACAAACGCCAGAGGTCTTGACGGGAAGGAAAGGCTCCGTATCTTACATGAATATTTTAATCAGGGTACGATGGAGCCTTTCCGTTTTTCCTTTAAGGAACTGTCAGAATCCGGGAAGTCAGTCAAAGATTATATTGCGCCGCCGGGGTTTGATTTCCGCTATCCGAGCCGCTTTAAGTCCGGCAGCATTTACGGGAGCGTGTCCTATCTTGATATGATTGCGCCGAAGTTTACGGACGAGATGATTAAGAAGCTGCTGGACATTGATGACAACCTTACCCTTACCATGCACATGCAGACCATTGATCCGGTGGAAGCAATCAAAATGATAAAACGTGCGCTCACCGACATTCAGAAAATGAAGATTGAGGAACAGAAGAAAGCAGTCCGGAGCGGCTACGATATGGATATTCTCCCTACGGACATCGTGACGTATGAGAAGGACACGCTGGAGCTTTTAGACGATCTGAACACAAGCAACCAGAAACTTATCAAGATGACATTTCTCATTACCTGTTACGGGAGGACAAAGAGGGAGCTTGAAAACCTGACGCAGAGGGTGTCCGGCATTATCCAGCAGGCAAACTGTAATCTGCGGTGTTTGCAGTATTTACAGGAACAGGGGTTAATGGCAAGTGCGCCGATTGGCTGTAACGATGTGGGGATTGAAAGAAACCTTACCACAAAAAGCGCCGCTGTCCTTGTACCGTTCTGCACACAGGAGCTTTTCATGCCCGCACCGGCTATTTATTACGGTCTGAACGCACTTTCAAACAACATGATTATGGCAGACCGGAAAAGGCTCCGTACACCCAACGGTGTAATTTTAGGTACACCCGGCAGTGGTAAATCATTCAGTGCAAAGCGTGAGATTTTATCCTGTTTCCTTATCACGAAGGACGATATTATTATCTGCGATCCGGAGGGCGAGTATTTTCCATTGGTTCAGGCGCTTCATGGTCAGGTGGTAAAGCTTTCCACCAATTCAAAGGACTTCTTAAATCCGATGGATATTCAGTTTTCCCACAAAGGGGATAAGGAAGCATTGAAATTAAAGAGCGATTTCCTGATTACGCTGTGTGATCTGATTGCCGGAGGGAAAAACGGTCTTGAGAATGATGAGAAGGGCATCATTGACACCTGTATCAAGCATATCTATGACAGATATTTTGCAGAACCAAAACCGGAGAATATGCCCATACTGGAAGATTTGTATAATGCGCTGTTAAAGTATGAGCCGAGGGATGTTGCGCCGGAAATGCAGAGGGAAGCGAAGCAGAAAGCGGTCAGGATTGCAAACAGCCTTGTGCTGTATGTGCATGGCTCGCAGAATTATTTTAACCATAGGACTAACGTGGATGCACACAACCGGATCATGTGTTTTGATATTCGAGACTTGGGAAACCAGTTAAAAGAGATTGGAATGTTGATTGTACAGGATGCAGTCTGGAACAGGGTGTCGCAGAACCGGGAGCGCAAAGTTGCCACAAGATACTACTGTGACGAGTTCCATTTGCTTTTGAAGGAAAAGCAGACAGCTATCTATTCGGTGGAGATTTGGAAGCGTTTCAGGAAATGGGGCGGGATACCGACAGGCTTGACGCAGAATGTGGGCGATTTTCTGAAATCGGAGGAAATCGAGGGCATCTTGGGGAACAGCGATTTTGTGTACCTGTTAAACCAGAACGCCAAAGACCAGCATATCCTGGCGGACAAGCTGGGGCTGTCGGAAAAACAGCTCATGCACGTTACCAATTCCGAGCCGGGAAGCGGTCTGATACTGTTTGACAACGTGGTAATCCCGTTCGTGGATAAGTATCCGGCTGATACAAAAACATTTGCGATTATGAACACAAAACCGGAGGAATCGGTAACGAAGGAAGATGGGGAAAGTTAATGGCAGAAAAGAAAGGGAAGAAAAAACAGGATACCGCCTGCCGTAAAGAAGTAAATGCAGAGTTCCGTAAGGAAGCTGGCAGTGCTTTTACAGGCGGCGGCAATGCTGCCTATCAGCCGAGGGATGCCAATACCGGGAAGCCGGGGCATGGTGCAGCCGGGAAAAGGCGGGCGGAAAAGAGTATGCAGGCGCATCAGGAAACTTTTGGACAAAAAGTCCAAAAGTCAGGGCAGGAAGAAAAGTCTGGTTTTGGAAAGGAAAATAATGCTTTTACCGGGCAGAACAATTTCAGCCAGCCGGAGGAAATGGAGAAAAAACAGCCGGATACGGAAGATTACCACCGGAGGGATACTTACAGGCAGTCGCAGGAAAAAGGGAAATACCACAAAAAACGGGTGCAGAAGGAACACCGGGGCAGGGAAAACACAAAAAATAGTACCTTTACAGAAGAATCTTTTGCGGAGAATACCGGGAATCTGTTTCAGGGGGAAGGAGGCTCTGAATTTACAGGCAGTAAAAAGCTGCAAAAGAAACAGCGGCAGGCTCAAAAAGCCGGGAAGAAGGTACAGAAGGCAAGGGCAAAACTGCCAAAGACAAGGGAATACACTTTGCAGAGAGTATTTGACGAGAAAACCGGGAAGGGAAAATATGTGGTTGTCCCTCTGGATAAGGAAAAACCCTTCAGGCAGGAGGGCATACCCAAAACAACCATGCGCCGGATGCGGAATGAGAGCCGGAATTTTGTGCATGGGAAGATTGCTGAAACGGAGAAAGAAAATTCAGCGGTGGAGGGCGCACACAAATCAGAGCAGAAAGGGGAAGAACTGTTTTCTTTCGTCAAAAGGCAGATAAAAGGAAAAGGGCAGAAACAGCGGGCGAAGGTGGCAAAGCTGGAAAAAAAGCAGTTTAAAAAGGAAGTCAATTTCCAGTACCAGAAGTTTTTGGAGGAAAATCCGCAGATGCAGAAAAAAACATTACAGAAGCGGTTGCAGAAACAGCGCATCAAGCGGGAATACATGAAAGCGAGGAAGAAAGCGGCGGCATCTAAGGCAGCGGAGCAGGCGTTTGAAAAGACGAAAAACGGTGCGGTCACTGTGGCAAGGAAGTTACAGGAGTTTGCAAGGAAAAATGCGGGCTTGCTTGTGACGGTGGGTATCATGGCTCTGCTCCTTATGATGATTATGGTTTCCGTATCGTCCTGCGGGGCGATGTTTGCGGATACGCAGTCTACGATTTTAGCGGCGAGTTATTTAAGCCAGCCAAAGGAGATCGACGCCGCCGATTTACAATTTACCCGTCTGGAGCTTGACCTGCAGAATGAGATTGACCGGGTGGAAACAGACAATCCGGGGTATGACGAATATTCCTATAATCTTGGGGCAATCGGGCATAACCCATTTACCCTTATCAGTTATTTATCCGCAGTCCATACGGAGTTTACCGCAAGCGGGGTGGAAAGTGAAATACAGGCTCTTTTCGATGAGATGTATACGCTGACGCTTACGCCGGATACGGAAACGAGGACAAGGACAGTCACTGATCCGGATACCGGGGAGGAAAGCGAGGAAGAATACGAGGTCAGTATCCTCAGAGTGACACTTACGGTCATACCGCTTGAGAATATTGTTTCCGGGAAAATGGATACCGAACAGGCGGAGATTTTTGCCATGTACCGGGAAACGAACGGTCTGCTTCAGGAGTTCGCTTCGCCGCTAAACCTCTACTGGTATTACTATGTGTCAAGCTATTACGGATACCGGAGAAACGAGGTCACAGGGAATGAGGAATTTCACCGGGGCGTGGATATAGCAGTCCCGACAGGCACAACCGTATATGCGGCGCATGACGGTACGGTGACAGCGGCGGCATACGACAGCCACTATGGGAATTATGTAGCGATTGAGATAGACGGTTATACAACCAAGTATGCCCACATGGACAGCTTAAACGTGAGTGCGGGGCAGACAGTGGAAAAAGGGGCGGTCATTGGCACGACGGGCAATACCGGGAGCAGCACAGGAAGCCATTTGCATATCGAATGTTTATATAACGGGGAGTATTACAACCCGCTGTTTTATTTTGATGTGGGCGAAGGCACATTGTACGGGGAAACACCGGGCGGACTGCCGGGGAACGCCATACCGCCGGATGCTTACGATGACGCATCAGTACAGGCTCTTATGGAGGAAGCCGCAAGATATTTAGGATACCCGTATGTATGGGGCGGCTCAAGCCCGTCCACAAGTTTTGACTGTTCCGGCTTTGTCTGCTGGGTATTTACCAACAGCGGGGTACATAACCTGCCACGAACCACAGCACAGGGGATTTATGACCAGTGTACGCCTGTTTCTGCATCGGACGCAAAGGCGGGGGACATTATTTTCTTTACCGGGACTTATAATTCAGCCGGGGCGGTGAGCCATGTGGGGATTTACTGCGGCAATGGGACAATGATACACTGCGGCGATCCGATCAGCTACGCAAGAATCAATTCCCCGTACTGGCAGAGCCATTTTTACAGTTTCGGCAGGTTAAATTAAGGAGGCATTTATGACAAAGGAACGCATTGAGAAGGAGCTTTCCAAAGTGCGGGCGCAGCTTGAAACATTACAGGCGAAGCAGAAGGACTTGGAAGAACAAAAGCGCATGGCGGAAAGAGCCGAAAAAATGGATATTATCGAAAAGCATAAAATCTCGTCTGAGAAGCTGCAATTACTCATTAAATTCAGCGAGGACGAGATTTTGAAGTTATTGGAAGAAAAAGAAAATGCAAAGGAGATGGCAGGAAATGAAGAAAAAGTTATCAGTTAGGGCGGCAGCATCGCTGCTGTTATCGGCATTATTGTTCTGTATGCCCATTGGGGCGTTTATAGCGAACAGCGGGAATACGGTAGATGCCTATGCGGAGGAAAGCAGCACTGAAGGGGAAACAGAGGAAAGCACCGGAACAGAGGAAAACACTGAAACCGGGGAAGATGAAGCCGGGGAAACAGAAAGCGAGTCCGGTGGCAGCAACGAAGAAACGGAGGGCGGTACGGTATCCGGGAATGAAGTGCCAAAGCCGGAATGTACCTGTAAAGAAAAATGCACACAGTATTCTTATGATAAGGATTGCGAGGTCTGCAAGGGGGATTACAGCTTATGTGAATATGTGAACCCGAATGTAAAAATCACAATCTCCACTCCGTCCGGCTGGCACAATGACACCACAAAGGTACATATCTCCATAGAAGATGTGGTACATTCCGGCAACTTTACCATAAAGACGGTGCAGGCAAAAATCGCACAGAATGGGAGCTGGACGGACATTACAGAGGATATGTATGTGGAGATTTCGGAAAATACCACCGTCTATGTGCTTGTGACAGACCAGAGGGGCAAAACCTATGAGAAAAACCGCTACATTAAGTGTTTTGATTTCACGAAGCCTACCTTAAACGCTGCGGTCAGTGACGGTCTGTTAAGCGTACAGGCGCATGATACGGATTCCGGCATCAAGGCGGTGTATGTGAACGGGTATGAGTTTACGGAGCTTACAAACGGTGTCTTAAATATCCGCCTGCAGCAGTTTGACGCAGGGTATCAGTATTTTACCATTTCCGCTATGGACAATGCCGGGAATATGTCAGAGGTCTATAAGACCGCAAACCCTTATTACACCGATCCGGAAAAAGAGGACAGCAGTGAGAAGAACCCGGCAGAGCAGCTTCCGGTCAATGCACAGGCAACTAAGCCTTCCTCTGCTACCGCACAGGTAACGGAGCATACCAAAACGGACAGTGACGGGAACACCGTATCAGAATTAAGCCCGGCGGAACAGAAAAAACAGGCAATGGCGGAAGCGGCTGCATCAGAGAAAAAGGAAGAATCCGGGGAGAAGGAAAAAAGCGAAACCGGGAAAGAATTTTATACAATCCAGACCGCATCGGAAAAAGTGTTCTACCTTATCATTGACCGGGACAGGGAGGAAGAAATGGTGTACTTCCTGACAGAAGTTACGGAAAATGACCTTCTGAACGTGACAGCGGACAACAGCGAAACCTTACCGAAAAACTCCGCTGCGCTGGAGTCTGCAATCCCTGTGACGGAGGGCGCACTTCCTAATAACAACGGGGAACAGGAAACGGTGGAGGAACCTGCGGAAGAACCAACCGAGGACGGGGAAGAAAATACCGAAGAACCTGAACCAGAGCCGGAGAAAACAGAAGAAAACCCGATGGCAACCTATATCATTCTTGGGGTTGTGGCAGCCGCAGCCATTGGCGGCGGTTACTATTTTAAGGTAGTCCGGAAAAAGAAAGAGGAATTTCTTGACGAGGACGATGAGGAGGACGAAGAATACGACGATGAGGAAGAAGAAAAGGATAGTGAAGATGATTTCTTTGACGATAATGGGGAGGAGTAGCCTGCTGTATGGGAAAGAAGAGATACGGGGTAATTCTGGCAGATCCGCCCTGGCATTTTAAAGTATATTCCCAAAAAGGTGCGGGAAGAAGCGCAGAGAGCCACTATCCCACTATGAATATCGAAGATATTAAGGCACTTCCGGTATCTGATATTGCAGATAAGGACTGTGCCTTATTCCTTTGGGTGACATTCCCCTGCCTCTTGGAAGGTCTGGAAGTGATAAAGGCATGGGGGTTTACCTATAAGACAGTGGCATTTGTGTGGGTAAAACAGAATAAAAAGAGTGAATCGCTTTTTTGGGGCATGGGATACTGGACACGCAGCAACGTGGAGCTTTGCATACTGGCAACAAGGGGCAGACCGAAGCGTGTCCATGCAGGAGTGCATCAGGTGGTTGTGTCCCATATCGAGGAACACAGCCGGAAACCAGCGGAAGTCCATGAGCGCATTAAGCGGCTCATGGGCGGTGTACCCAAAATCGAGCTTTTTGCCCGGAGAAAAACGGACGGGTTTGATGTATGGGGAAATGAAGTGGAAAGTGACATTGATTTGACAGGAGGAAAAGAAAAATGAAATCGTTAGTGATAGCAGAAAAACCGAGCGTTGCAAGGAGCATCGCAGAGGTAATCGGCGCAACGGAAATCAGTGACAGATATATGGAAGGAAACGGTTATGTTGTGAGCTGGTGCGTGGGACATCTGGTGGAACTGGCACAGCCGGAAAGCTACAGGGAACAGTGGAAAAAATGGACGTATGAGAGCCTTCCCGTAAAGCCGGAGAACTGGCAGTATGAGGTCAAGGCAGACACGAAAGCACAATATGACGTGCTTTGCCAGTTGATGCACAGGGAAGATGTGGAAGCTGTGGTTTGTGCGACGGACGCAGGGCGTGAGGGAGAGCTTATCTTTCGTCTTGTGTATGAGATGGCGGGGTGTGACAAGCCGATCAAACGCTTATGGATTTCCTCAATGGAGGAAAGTGCAATCCGGGAAGGCTTTGAGAATTTGCAGCCGGGAAGTGATTACGATGACCTCTACCATTCCGCACTGTGCAGGCAGGAAGCGGACTGGCTTGTGGGTATCAATGGTACAAGGCTGTTTACAGTGCTGTATGGCGGCAAAGTCTTAAAGGTAGGCAGGGTGCAGACGCCGACGCTTGCAATGCTTGTGGACAGGGAAGAAAAGATTATGAATTTCCAGAAGGAAAAATATTACATGGCGCATATCCTGATGGATGGGATGGATGCCGCCACCGGGCGCATTGATGATAAAGAGAAAGCAGATGAAATTGTGGGAGCCTGCCGGAACGGACAGGCTCTTGTTACATCTGTTTTAAAGGAAGAAAAAACAGTTGCGCCGCCGAAACTCTATGACCTTACCACGCTCCAGCGTGATGCGAACCGTCTGTTTGGGTTTACCGCAAAGCAGACCTTAGAGTACACACAGAGCCTTTATGAGAAAAAGTTAGCCACATATCCGAGGACGGACAGCCAGTTCTTATCCGATGATATGGGGCAGACCGCAGAGGGTGTAATCGAAGCGGTGTTTTGTTCCCTGATGTTTGAGGAAAATAAGGCTCCCAGACCGGATATAAAGAGGGTTTTGAACAGCAGGAAGGTGACAGACCACCATGCGATTATCCCCACAATGGAGATTGCGAAGGCTGACCTTGCAGCACTGCCGGAAACGGAGCGTAAAATCTTATCTTTGGTTGCAAACCGCCTTTTATGCGCTACCGGGGAGAAACACTTATATGAAACAGTCAGGGCAGAGTTTTCCTGTAATGGACACACTTTTGCTGTTTCCGGGAAGTCTGTCACGCATAACGGGTGGAAGTCTTTTGAAGATGCCTTTAAGCGTTTTTTTAAAATTTCCGGGAATCAGGAGGAAGAAAAAGAGGAAAAGAAGCTGCCGGAATTGTCGGAGGGACAGGCATTTGACGGTGTGCAGACGAAAATCAGCGAGCATTTCACTTCCCCGCCGAAACACTTTACAGAAGATTTATTATTATCGGCAATGGAACGTGCCGGGGCAGAAGATATGGGAGATGATGTGGAGCGGAAAGGTTTGGGTACGCCTGCGACAAGGGCGGACATCATTGAAAAACTGGTAAAAGACGGTTTTGTAAAGCGTGAGAAAAAACAGATCATACCCACTGAGGACGGGCTGAAGCTGATTACAGTCCTGCCGGATGTTGTGAAATCTCCGAAACTTACTGCTGATTGGGAAAATGCTCTGACACTGGTAGCGAAAGGGGAGCTTCCAATGGAGGACTTCATGGCGGATATTGAAAACATGGTGTCGGAGCTGATACACACCTACCATGAGGTCAGTGATGAACAGAAAAAGATGTTCGCACAGGGACAGGAAACACTTGGAACGTGCCCGAACTGCGGCGGTCAGGTGGTAAAGGGAAAATACGGTGCATACTGCACGAATAAATGCGGCATGAATGTAAGCCGGGTTATGGGTGTTTCGCTTACCGATGCACAGGTAAAGGATATGCTTGCCGGAAAGAAAATCCTGTTAAAAGGGTTAAAGAGCAAGGCAGGCAAGACTTACGATGCCTATATTATTCCGAGTGGAACAGAGGAATACCACTACACCAAAGACGGGGAAGAAAAAAACGGGGTACAGTTTAAGTTTGTCATGGAATTTCCCAAAAAGAAAAAGAAATAGGGGAAGGTGATAGATTGAACAAATTTCCGGAGGAAAACAAAATAGAAAAGAATCAGGTTTATGAAGCGGACTGTGTGGATATATTAAAATGTCTTCACTCTGAAAGCGTGGATTTAATCATTGCAGATCCGCCTTATTACCACATGAGAGGGGAGTTTGATTTTGTCTTTCAGTTTGTGCAGGAATATCTGGACTGGTGTTCCGTATGGGCGGCGGAGTGCTGCCGGATTTTAAAACCAACAGGGGCGTTTTATTGCTGGGGAAGCAGCCAGATGATAGATAAACTTTCTGTCAGTGTTTTGGATAAATTGGAGTGGATTAAGAGAAACCTGATTGTCTGGAATTATGGAACAGGGCGTCCGGGGAAAGCAATATACCGGAATGAAGCGGACTTTTTATGGTATTATAGCAAGCCCTTCCATGAGATCAGGCATGACGAAATCCGTATTCCATACCATGCCGGAGGGGAGAAGGACAAGAGGAAAAATCCAAAAGGAAAATCCTGTGGGAATGTGTGGGAATATCCGAGGGTTATGCCCAATTATAAAGAATCAACCGGACACCCTACACAAAAACCGGAAAAACTGGCGGAAAGAATTATTCTTGCAAGCAGTATGCCGGATGATTTGGTTTTTATTCCGTTTGCAGGATCGGGCAGCGAGATAGTCCAATGTATGAAGCATGGGAGAAATTTTATAGCAACAGAGATAAATACATCTTATGTCCGGGATATTATCCTGCCCCGGATAGAGATAACAGGCAAAATGCTTAGAAAATAGGAGGAAAGGGATATGTTTACAACAGGAGATAAGTTATTAAACGTGATGAAAGAGGAAGAAATCAGCATTATGGAGCTTTCCAGAATGTCAGGAGTGCCGGAGAGGACAATCATGGATATTCTGGCAGGCATCAGGGAGCCGGAGCTTGGCGTGGTATGCAGGATTGCGGACGGGCTTGGCATCTGTGTCCATGAGCTTCGTGCTGATGAGGAACAGTATACCATATCTGTTCAGAAGAATACCCTTGCAAAGCTGATTGTAGTCAGCGAGATTAACGGTGTGGAACTGGAGGAACTGATACATACCATTCTGGAAAAAGGCATTGAGGAACATGGGTTCTATGAGTAATGCCGGAAAGTAACAGGAAACAGGCTGCAAGATACGACTATGTATTTTGCAGCCTGACTTTATACAAAGTGGTTTTATTTGCGGACATAATTTGGTAAAATACGATATAAGAAATAAAAAATATCGAGTGTTAGGAGTTGGAAGAATTGGATATTGCGTATTTTTTAAAAACTAAATTAGAAGAAAATAAATTGATGGAAGTTGTGAGAACAGAGCCTTTGTATAGTAATATAGAAAATAAGAGCTTGAAACAGTTGTTTGCTATTATGCATCAACGATTTAATGCATTGTTTGAATTTATGAAGTCAAAGAAAAAAGGGAATGGGCATTTTAACGCATCAGAAAGCAGAGAATTATTAAATCTAATAAAGTTGTATGAGGATATGCAGTATGTATTAAGAGAAACACCGTTAGCATTTAGGCTAGATGATACATATGATTCCATGTTGAAATTTTGTAAAGGGTTTCTTAAAGAATCTAATGGTAGTGAAATACCTGATGATTTACCAGAATTTAAGATAAAAGAGTATGAACCAATATTTTCTATATCACAAATTATATCAGTACCCATTGTGAATAAAAGCCATAATTATGAGTTGAAATTTATCGGAGAGGGTTCTTATGCAAAGGTTTTTAAATATAAGGATACGTTTTATAATAAATTTTATATTTTGAAACGAGCTAAAGACGATTTAGATGCAAAGGAACTTTCAAGGTTTAGGTTGGAATTTGATACTATGCGAGAATTGAAATCTCCATATGTATTAGAAGTATATAGATACGATGATATAAACAATGAATACTACATGGAATATGCAGATGAAACATTGTATGATTTTATAAGGAAAAATAACACTAAGTTGAGTAGAAAGCGTCGTAGGGGAATTGCGCATCAAATATTTAAAGGATTTTCATATATACACTCGAAAAATTATCTGCATAGGGATATTAGTTTTACCAATATTTTATTACAACATTATGATAACGAATTGAGTGTTGTAAAAATATCTGATTTTGGGTTAGTTAAGATTGAACATAGTAATCTTACTAGCTTTGGGAGTGAAGTGAAAGGATCATTAAATGATAGTAATTTACAGGTTGTGGGGTTCGCAAATTACAATATAGAATACGAAACGTTTGCTCTTACAAGATTGATTTATTATGTTATGACAGGTAAATATAATCTTGAGAATATTAAGAATGAGAATATTAAAAATTTTGTATTGAAGGGAGTAGCGCCTAATATTGACGAAAGGTATCATAGTGTAGATGAAATGCAAGTCGCATTTGAAAAAGCATTTCCGTTAATTGATTTATAATAATTTAGGAGATGGGAAGGATATGGGACAAAAAATAGATGATCAGGATTATGAAGAATATAAAGTAAAAGTTCCAAAGCACGATAAGGACGGGAATGATATTACTGGTGATAAACTAGGAAAGGGCGGCAGACATCGGGATGATGGTACTTTTTCGGGCATGGCATATGATTTTCAGCCATTGGAGGAATCAGATAATGGAAAAACAAGGGAAGATGTGGAAAGTGAGCTAGAAATGCTAGCTTATGAGGAAAAAATATCTGAAATTCAAGAAGAATGGTCTGCTTTTGATACAATAAATGATATTTTCAATACAATTAACAATATCATGGAGTTATTGGAAGAACACCCAGAGATAATTGAAGGTGCTATTAAGGTTGGTAAAAAAGTAAAAAATGGTGTTATAAAGGGCAAGGATAAAGTAACAGCGTTTGTTCATAAAAGAAATGGAAAGCTACAGAGTGCAGAAATCCCAAATAATATTGATAACCAAATGTCAAGGTCTGTTAAAACAGTAAAGGCATTGGATGATAACATTATGAAATGTCTTGACAATGCTGATACTGCTAGTAATAGTTCGCAAAAAGAAAATATGAATATTGCAGAAGCAAGAGAATTAGTCATAGGCATATTATCAGATTATATCAGTATGAAGAAAAGTTATATTAGCATGAGAGAAAAGATGGACAGGCTTTCAAATGCTAATGTTGATAATATGTTTATATCAAAGCTAGATGTGAATCAAGTTATTGTTAGAATGGATACGCTTATTAAAAATTATCCGGCATTGATGGATGATAGCACATCTGATAGTGTATTGACCTTGTTAAGACTGAATACAGATGAAATTGAAAATAGGAAAATTAAGGAAGTGTTGCGGATAAATGTTGGTAGTAGTATAGAAAATAATTTTACAGAGTAATTACCAGAAAATTAATAACATTATATGGCTGACAAACTGCACTTAGGAGAAATCTTAGGTGCTTTTCTTATATTAAAAGTCAGAGGAAAGGAGCAGACAAAAATTGAATACAGTTTACCGTCACTGGTGGCAATGGCTTATGAACGAACCATAGCCGCCTTTTTTATTGCCCAAAATAATAAACAGGAAATGGAGGTTTACCATGAGAAAATATGACTTAATTTCCGCACTTTCCGCAGAAACATCAAAGGAAGTGGCGAGGAATGAAGAAAGCTGGAAGAAATATCTGAACACAGCATCAAGGCTTTACAAATACCCGTTCAAAGACCAGCTCCTTATTTATGCCCAAAGACCGGATGCGACAGCCTGCGCTTCCATAGAGATATGGAATGAAAAAATGCACTGCTGGGTAAATAAAGGGGCAAAGGGTATTGCCCTGATTGATGAGGAAGGGAGTCCTTACACCGGACTTCGGTATGTCTTTGACATATCGGACGTACATAAGGCAAGGCGCATTGGTCGTTTCCCGCAGCTATGGGAAATGAAGGAGGAACATCAGGAAGCGGTGCTTGACCGTCTGGAAGGGATTTACGGGGAAACCAGCAAAGAAGCCGGGTTTACGGACAGGATCAGGGAGATTGCCGCTCGGATTGCACAGGATTGTTACGGGGAGCTTGCTTCGGATATGGAATATCTGAAAGAGGGAAGTTTTCTGGAGGAGCTGGACGAGCTGAATGTTGCTGTGCGTGTCCGGGAAACGTTGGCGGACAGTATCGCTTATATGGTCTTAAAGCGGTGCGGCATGGATGATGCGGAGCTGGCGGAGGAAATCCAGTTCCCTTATATCCATGAATTTAATACGGTGGAAACCCTGTCGCATATCGGGGACAGCATATCCGATTTATCCAAGCCTGTCCTTATGGAAATCGGGAAGGCAATCGGGGCGTATGACAGGGCGTATGCCAGAAATGAAGCATCGAAAAATTTAGTTGAAAAAGGACTTGCAAATACCGCTGGTACACGCTATAATGCTTTAAAGCGTGAAAGCGAAACGCAGGACGTACAACCTGCCACACACACCGGAAATGCCGGGGAAAGGGGAAATAATGATGAATCTGACCTACGAGAAAAACGGGGATTATCTGATACCGATGTTACAGATGGACGAGCAGCCGGAGGGGACACTGACGAAGTACGGGCTGATGAGGAAGAATTACTTACAGGAACACAAAAAGGGAATCTACACCGGACTTCTGCTGAAAGGGAAGCTGAAAGAGCATCTTCTGACCATTCAGGAACAGGCAGAGCAGAGGATGGAGCTGCTGACCGGGCAGATGATGAAGCAGGAGGGAGTGACGGAGAAACTCAAGGCAGAGAACCAGATGCTATGGGTGCAGAAGATGAACAGCATCAGGCAGTCGGCGGAGGAGATCGTGCTGACGGAGCTGGTGTACAGCCTGTAAATAGTAAAGACACAACTGAAAATATGGAATTGCAGGAGCCGGATAGTGGAGAAATCACATTATCCGGCTTTCCTTTATCCGGGGAAGAAATCATCAACAGGCACTGGGCAAAAATAGAAAAAGGCATTTTGCAATTTGACGAGTTTATGGAGCATAAATGCCCTGAGATAGCCGGGGTAATGCTTTTTGAGCCGGATAAGGGCAAGCAGACGGAATATATCAAGAACAGTTACAGGCATGGGGAATATACGGAATTTTATGTGGGCAAGGAACGTGCCGGATATAAGGCGGATGAAAATGGTCTGACGCTCTGGAGTGGAAGCTACCTGAACCGGACAGCGGAGGCATCTGTGTCATGGGAAACTGTGAGGGACAGCATCGCTTTTTACATGGAGAAAGGCGAATATCTGAAAGAGGGGCAGATACCGCAGTGGGAAGAAACGGAGTCAAAGGAAACGGAAGTTTACCAACAGCTTAGCCTTTTTCCAAGCATCGAGGAACAGATCGGCACTACCTCCGCGGCGCAGGCAGGAGAGAAATACATCATGCCCGCCGCTTTTTCCCTGCCAAAAGAACAGCTTGAAGCCATTCTGCGTACAGGCGGCGGACGGGATAATAACAGAAGCCGTATTTATGCCAAGTACCAGCAAGGCAAGACACCGGAGGAAATGGCGGAGTTCCTGAAAAACGAATACCGGACTACCGGGAAAGGCTTTGATTTCGGGAATAACCCTGTTTCTGTCTGGTTCAATGAAAAAGGCATGAGCGTTGGCTATGGTATGTCTGCAAGGGAAAACCCGGTTGCGGTGATGGGCTGGCAGGAAGTGGAGGGCATAATCCGGTCTATGGTGGAAAATGGCACTTACATGGGCGCAAACGAAGTGTTCCTTGTGGACGCAGTGGAGCGGCAGAGGGTGTCAAATGACCTGTTCAATTTCTTCCGGGACGGTATCGGGGAAGTGCCGGAGAACATACCCATAAAGAACTATAACCACCCGGAAAGTATCACGAACCTTTGCGAGCTTTTATCCACGCAGGAGGGGAGGGACGTTGTTTCCGGGGAGCTTTCCAAAGCGAAAGAACAGCTTGAAGCCGGGGAAAAACAGATAAAGTGGCGGTATGTGAAAAGACCGGAGCATCTGCTTTCAGAGATAGCGGATTTAAGTACGGAGAAAAAAGAGTATCCGGTACAGGACAGTGTAGAGGTCTTGCATGAGGATTTTATCACACAGGACGAGATAGATGCCCGCCTGACAGGGGGCAGCGGTTTTCATAACGGGCATTTCCGCATTTATGAGTATTTCATGGAGGGGCATCACAAAAAAGATAATATCGCCTTCCTTAAAAATGAATATGGAACGGGCGGCAGTTCACCCGCCTTAATCGGTTCAGACCGGAGCGATGACTGGCACGATTCAAAGGGAATCAAGTTACAGAAAGGCACGATAGGCGATCCTTATGCAAAAGTCCTTTTGAAGTGGAATGTGGTGGAGAAGCGTATCAGCGAGCTTGTAAAAGCGGATAAATACCTTTCGCCAAAAGGTAAGGAAGCCTATGCACAGTATAAAAAAGAGCAGGCGGAGGAAGCCATGCGCCGGGAGCAGGAAAAACTAGAGCATGGTATCCGGGTGGAGTGCAAAAATGCCATAGAACAGGCAATTGCAGAAAAATTTGACGGTTATACACTTCCGGGGGATACCGCCGAGGGCGTTATCAGGCAGTATGGGAAGGAACGTGTAGAACTTGTCCTTGCCAACACAATCATGCACTTATCCCATGACGGGCGTTTTTCCCCGGATAATAAGGAATGGGCAAAATCGCTCATGCCCGATGCAGACTGGCAGACAAGGGATTATATCGTCACTTCCCACCCGGCTGTGCTGGACGGTTTTACCAACCAGGCAAGGCGGTACATAGAGCGTGACAGGAAGCCGGACAAAGCTCAAATACCAGAACCGGCAGAAGAAACTTCCGGGCAGGATGCCCAAAAGCCCGAAGCACAGCATGAAGCAGGAGAAAGCGACAGGGCGCTTGCGGAAAGGATTGCGGAGATGTCCGCTGTGGTAAAAATCTGCGGTGCGCTGTCCATGAAAGATGTGGTCGGCTGGAATGAGGACACCGGGGAGGTTGCCATTGAGGACGCTGACAGGCGGTTAGAGGGAAAAGCGGTTTATGACGCTTTATTTTTAGAAGCCGCCGATTATGTCCTGATACAGTCATTAGGCGGCAATACAGAAAAAGCGGTGGAGATGGACGCTCTGCTGAAGGAAGCACAGAAATATGCGGTACGTTACGAGAATGAGCCGGAACAGCAGAAGGAAGAAAAAGCTGCGGGGGAAACTCCAAAACCAGAGCCGGAAAATTTATCTGAAGAACCAGAGCCGGAAACAACAGAACGCTTTACAGTTACGGAAACAACCGATGCCTTTACAGAGCCTTATACGGTATGGGATAACGAAACACAGGATTATTATGTGGCGGGCGATGGTACAGTGCCGACATTCGCTGCACCAGAGGAAGCGGATATTTTCTGCGGTAAACTCAACGAAGAGTTACAAGGTAAGGATTTACCAGCAGAGGATTTACCGGAAACAGAAACAGTTTCAGGAACAAAGGAGGTTTCCGGAAAAGAAGATGATTTCCCCGACATTGACACACAGACAGTCCGGGAGCGTTTGGAAAAAGCAGGCATTGTGGACGGGCAGCTTGTAGATGAAAACGCCTTAGAGAACGATCCGTTTATCAGGCAGGTTATGGGCGATGTGGAAGCACTGACAGGGGAAATGGAGGAAGAACCAGAAAAACCACCTGAAAAAGAGCCGGAGATTGATAAGTCGGCAGCAGCAAATTACCACATTTCTTTTAATGAAGCCGAAAACACTGGGAAAGGTTTTGCTCCAAAAGAGAAATTCCGGCAGAACGTGGAAGCCATACGCACCCTTGAAAAAATAGAAGGGGAGCGCCGCACAGCAACGCCGGAGGAACAGGAGGTCTTAGCAAAATATGTGGGTTGGGGAGGTCTTGCCGATGCCTTTGATTCTTCCAAAGCGAATTGGGCGAATGAATATCAGGAATTAAAGAGCCTGTTATCCCCAGAAGAATACGCTTCCGCAAGGGAAAGCACCTTAAATGCCCATTATACAAGCCCGGTCATCATTCAGGCAATCTATGACGCAGTGGGGAAAATGGGATTTACCAGAGGGAATGTGTTAGATCCCGCCGCCGGGATTGGGAATTTTTATGGCTGTCTGCCGGAGGAAATGCAGGGAAGCAGGCTGTACGGGGCGGAGCTTGACGGGCTTACCGGGCGTATCGCAAAGCAGCTCTATCCCCATGCGGATATAAAAATCACAGGCTTTGAAAATACCAGTTATCCCAATGACTTTTTTGACGTTGCAGTAGGAAACGTGCCATTCGGACAGTATAAGGTGGCGGATAAGCAGTACGATAAACACAACTTTTTAATTCATGATTATTTCTTTGCAAAGACGCTGGATAAGGTCAGACCGGGCGGCATTGTTGCTTTTGTCACTTCAAAGGGGACAATGGATAAGAAAAACCCGGAAGTGCGGAAATACCTTGCACAGCGGGCGGAGCTTTTAGGGGCGGTCAGGCTCCCGAACACAGCGTTTAAGGAAAATGCAGGTACGGAGGTCACTTCGGATATTTTATTTTTGAAGAAGCGTGACAGGGTAATGGATATAGAGCCGGATTGGGTGCATCTGACGGAAAAAGACGGTATCGTAATGAATCAGTATTTTGCAGACCACCCGAAGATGGTATTGGGGAAAATGGAGATGGTTTCCGGGGCGCATGGCATGGAAAGCGCCTGCCTGCCGGATACTTCCCTTCCCTTGTCGGCACAGCTTAAAAATGCGCTTTTTCATGTGGAGGGTAGCATCGAGCAGGCGGATTTTAACGAGATTGACGATGAGCTGGCAAAGGAGAACATACCCGCCGATCCGGATGTGAAGAATTACAGTTATACGGTTGTGGACGATACCGTGTATTACCGGGAAAATTCCATTATGAAGCCTGTGGACGTGTCGGAAAAGGCGGAACAGAGGATTAAGGGCATGGTAGCAATCCGGGATTGTACGCAGGAGTTGATAAATTTCCAGTTGGAAGAATACCCGGAGGATATGATTCAAAACAAGCAGACGGAGCTAAACCAGCTATACGATGATTTCTCCAAGAAATTCGGTCTTATCAGCTCACAGACCAATAAAAGGGCGTTCAATCAGGATTCCAGCTACTGCCTGCTATGTTCCCTTGAAAAACTGGACGATGAGGGAAACTTCATCGGCAAGGCGGATATGTTCTCGAAGCGAACCATTAAGAAGCAGGAAGTTGTGACGAGCGTGGACACAGCCAGTGAAGCGCTGGCGGTATCGCTCAGCGAAAAGGCGGGTGTGGACTTAGCTTATATGTCACAGCTTGCGGACAAAAGCGAGGAAGAAATCATAAAGGAACTTGCGGGGGTAATCTTCCAGAACCCGGTTACAGAGAAGTGGGAAACCGCAGACGAATATCTGTCCGGAAACGTGCGGGAAAAGCTGGCGGTGGCAAAAGTGTTTGCGGAGAACCGCCCGGAATATGCCATTAACGTAACTTCACTGGAGGGCGTACAGCCGAAGGAGCTTGACGCATCGGAGATTGAGGTGCGTATCGGTGCGACATGGATTGCCACAAAATATATTGAGGACTTTATGCATGAAACCTTTGAAACGCCGGGATACCTGATAGAACGGGGTACAATGGGGGTACAGTATTCCGATGTGACAGGGCAGTGGAACGTGAAGGGGAAAAATGCGGACAGGGGAAATGCGCTTGTCAACATGACCTATGGCACAAGCCGGGCAAATGCTTACAGAATTTTAGAAGATTCCCTGAACCTTCGTGACACCCGTATCTTTGATGTGGTTACGGAGGACGGGAAGGAAAAGAGAGTCCTTAATAAAAAAGAGACCATGCTTGCAAGCCAGAAGCAGGAAGCCATAAGGGAAGCCTTTAAGGACTGGGTATTCCGTGATCCGGGGCGCAGGCAGGATTTATGCGCAAAGTATAACGAGCTTTTCAATTCCACCAGACCGAGGGAGTATGACGGTTCGCATTTAAAATTCCCCGGCATGACGCCGGACATCGTACTCAGACCGCACCAGCTTAACGCAGTGGCGCACCAGCTTTACGGGGATAACACCCTGCTTGCGCACTGTGTAGGGGCAGGAAAGACCTTTGAGATGATTGCGGCGGCAATGGAGAGCAAGCGGTTAGGGCTGTGCCAAAAGAGCTTATTTGTTGTGCCGAACCATTTGACAGAACAGTGGGCAAGTGATTTTCTGCGCCTGTATCCGGGGGCGAATATTTTAGCGGCTACAAAAAAGGATTTTGAACCTGCCAACCGGAAAAAGTTCTGTTCCAGAATTGCAACAGGGGATTATGACGCTGTGATTATTGGTCACAGTCAATTCGAGAAGATACCGCTTTCCACTGAAAGACAGATGGCGATGATCGAAAGGCAGATAGAAGAAATTGAAATGGCAATCGAAGCCCTGAAAGCGGAGAATGGCGAGCGTTACTCCATTAAGCAGATGGAAAAAACAAAAAAATCACTTTCCACCAGATTAAGCCGCTTAAACGATTCGAGCCGGAAAGACAATGTTGTGACTTTTGAACAGTTGGGCGTAGATAAGTTATTTGTGGATGAAAGCCATAATTATAAAAACCTCTTTTTATACACAAAGATGCGGAATGTAGCGGGTATTGCACAGACGGAAGCACAGAAATCTTCGGATATGTTTGCGAAGTGCCAATATATGGACGAACTGACCGGAGGGAAGGGAATCACATTTGCAACGGGTACGCCGATCAGCAACAGCATGACGGAGTTATACACCAATATGCGTTATCTCCAGTACAATACCTTACAGCGTCTGGGATTGGGGCATTTTGACAGTTGGGCGGCATCATTTGGGGAAACGCAGACAGCGATAGAGCTTGCGCCGGAGGGTACAGGCTACCGGGCGAAAACAAGGTTTGCAAAGTTCTTTAACCTGCCGGAACTGATTGCGTTATTTAAAGAGAGCGCAGACATTCAGACACCGGATATGCTGAAACTTCCTGTGCCGGAAGCAGATTATGAAAATATTGTGCTAAAGCCGAGCGAATACCAGAAAGACATGGTGCAGTCCCTTGCGGACAGGGCGGAGGCGGTCAGGGACAGGAAAGTGCAGCCGAACATCGACAATATGCTGAAGATAACCAACGACGGGAGAAAGTTAGCGTTAGACCAGCGTTTAATCAATGATATGTTTCCCGATGAAGAAAACTCCAAAGCTGCCACCTGTGTGGAGAAAGCGTTTGAGATATGGGAGCAGACCAAAGAGCAGAAGTCGGCGCAACTTATCTTCTGTGATTTATCCACACCGAAAGGAGATGGTACATTTAATGTATATGAGGACATCAGGGACAAGCTCATGGCGAAGGGAGTGCCGGAGAATGAAATAGCTTTTATCCATGATGCCAATACGGAAACAAGGAAGGCGGAGCTGTTCGCAAAAGTAAGGAGCGGGCAGGTTCGTTTTTTGTTAGGCTCAACCGCAAAAATGGGAGCCGGAACCAACGTACAGGATAGGCTTATCGCCCTGCACCACCTTGATGTGCCCTGGCGTCCTTCCGACATTGAACAGCAGGAAGGTCGTATTTTAAGACAGGGCAACATGAATGACAAAGTGAAGATTTTCCGGTATGTGACGGAAGGGACATTCGACAGTTATTCGTGGCAGCTCATTGAAAATAAGCAGAAATTTATCGGTCAGATCATGACATCAAAATCCCCGGTGCGGAGTTGTGAGGATATTGACGAAGCGGCTCTCACTTATGCCGAGGTTAAGGCTCTGGCTACCGGAAATCCCTACATAAAGGAAAAGATGGATTTAGATATTCAGGTATCCAAGTTAAAACTGTTAAAAGCGAACCATACCAGCCAGAAGTACCGCCTTGAGGATAATATCGTGAAGCATTACCCGGCGCAGATAGCTACCATGAAAGAAAGGCTTGCGGGGTATCGTGCCGACATTCAGACCTACCAGCAGAATAAATTCCCGGATAAAGATACCTTTTCCATGAAAATCGGGAACCGGGTATATACGGAAAAAAAAGAAGCCGGAGCAGCACTGATTGATATGTGCCGGAGCGCAAAACAGCCGAATATGGCAGTCACAATCGGGGAATATCAGGGATTTAAGATGAGCGTTTCCTTTGATTCGTTCTTTTCCAAGTTTACGGTCAACCTGAAAGGCAGCATCAGCCATGAGGTGGAAATCGGCGCTGATCCGCTGGGAAATTTACAAAGGTTAAGCAACGCCTTAGAGGGCATGGATAAGAGAATGGAAGAAGTGGCACAGAAACTGGAGAACGTGGAGCATCAGCTTGAAACCGCAAAAGTAGAGGTTACAAAGCCATTCCCGCAGGAAGCGGAGCTTGCGGAGAAACTGGAACGACTGACAGAATTAAATGCCCTGTTGAACATGGATGAAAAGGGCGGCGATGGGATTGATATGGACGATGAGCCGGAGAATGACGGGGAACAGGAGGAAATGGACACAGAGGAAATGGGGCATGATGCAGAAGCTGTGGCGGATGCGCCTTTTAAACCGCAGATTAACCAGGCGGTATCGGAAAAAGTGGCGGAGCATGGGAAGGAGCAGATGCTGTCAGACAGTCCGAGAGGTCGTATTTCCGTAAAAGAAAAACTTGCCGAGATGCGGCAGAAGGCTTATGGACAGAAAATGCCGGAAAAGCCGGAGATTTCAAAGAGTAAGGGGAAAGAGGAAAGTTTGTAGATAATAATGGAGGGCAGTCAAAATCGGCTGCCCTTATATAAAGTCATATCGGTAATATGTGGAAAATATGATTTATTTATGTTTGTAGATTTGGTATAATTAAGCATATGTTATTGAAGGCTGTTAAGAAAGAAGGAGTAGCATGTGCATAAATATAGCATTAGAAAAAGAAAATTGGGATGCAACTAATAGTTGGAGTGGATATAATTATCAAGGCAAAATAGCCTTGTTTGTGGTATTGCAAAAAATTAATGATTTGATTTGTGGAGGTAAAATTAATGAAATAGAAAATTATAGTGTAGAGTTGGAATGGCTAGAAGATTTTTCAATACTATATAAAGGTAATGATGGCATACAATATAGAACTATTCATCAAGTGAAAGCAAAGGATAAACAAAATATAAATGATTATGGGGATGCTTTAGTAAAGCTTTACTGTAAAGTTGTTAAATGGGGAAGTATTGAGACTGCATATTTGCATGTTTGTAAGCCAACAGATTATAAAGATATAGAATGGCATGATAAGGTTAAAGGATTAATAATAAATTGCAATCAATTAAAAGGGATTCAAAACAGTCTTATAAGTTACAAAAACAGTTCGGATAAAAAAGAAGAAGTTGAAAAAATATATAAGCCGGGAAGAAAGTCGGATATTAATAAGCTGGTGAAGGAATATAATGAAAAATATTTTTTAAATAGGAAAATTACTGTAAATAATGTAGATGAAATTTTGGACAAGATTCTTATTGATTTACAGGATGAAATAAACGTGTGCGAAAAAGGGATTAAAGATGACAATGTCAAGAAAATTGAAATGTTTTCATATCCAAATCATAACTTATATTGTGGTTTAGATGAAATTGATAATTTGATAAAAGAACAAATTGTTGAATATTGGAAAAATATAGGAATAGAAGGATGGAAATGTGCGGATCAAAATTTTTGTAACATGATTTTTTTATGTTTGCAAGGCTTGATAGATAAGCATATTACTCAGAGACATATTCAGTATAATAAAACTGATAAACGAAGTATAGAATTTAGATGTATTAAAGAAGTGCTTGATAGTGATGACTCTATAGCAAGATGTGAGGAATATTATCTGTATAAGATTAAAGAAAAATTATTAGTGTTATGTAAGGAATATCATGATTTTTGCATTGATGAATGGGATACTGAAGAAGAAAGAGAATTTTATTGTAAAAGATGTGAAGTACATTCTTTTTATGAAAAGATATCTCAAATGCCGGAAGATAAAATTCGAGATTTCATACACGCTATTAATCCCAATATTCTAAAAAAAATAGATGAAATGAATTGGGGGGATTATTGTAATGCGGATCGATACAATAATCCATTTTTTAAAGGGTTAAGGGATATAGATGCTTTTTATGTAAAAGATAAAGATTATATTTCATATGTTGGAAAAGATAAAAAAATGAATCTATTAACTACTATTGGAAATAGAGATGGAAGTAAAAAGGCACTGATGCGGGTGTGCGGAGCTATTGTGACAAATCCGGATTTGTATGAGATATTAATGGATTATGATTGTTTAATAAGCAAAGATTTAGAAACAAATTCAATATATGAGGGAGCAGGGGATTATCTGAAAGATTTTAAAATTGAAAATAATCATATATATCATTGCAAAAATCTTAAAATGACATCTTTAGAAAGCGCAATAGCAAATTTGATGGGGGAATAGTGAAATGATAAATATTATTAAAAGTATACTGTTTGATTGTGGATATGAGGATGTTGTTCAAACAGAAATAGAATTTGAAAAATTAAAATATAAAATGGATATATTTAAAAGTAAATATACTGAAAGTCAGGTTTTTATTGTTTTACAGACTTTGGAATCTCAATTAGTTTCTCTGTCTAATATTAAAGATTTTATTATTGAAATTGCTAATTTCTTTAGAGAGAATGATATATATTTACCTGATATGGATAAAAATACATCCTTGGTTTATTGCGTTAAGAATGATATTAATTCAGAGAAATTAGATGTATTGAAAATAAAGATAGAAGATGATCCGTTTTATTTTAAAAAATATGTCTTTGCCTATAGTGAAGCAGAAGCGGATGAATTAAAAAAGTTATGTAAACAACACAAGCAAACGCCTAATGAACTTATTCAATCATACATTTTGAATGCAAATAATTTTGGCAAATTTAAAAAGAATGCAAGTAATGAAAAGGTATATAGATTGGTTTCGGAATTACTTATTAAAATTCCGGTTATTCCAATAAATTTCAAAACACAGGGACAGATAAAAAGTGTTCCTGATTATATGCAAGAGATACAGAAATGCAATGATGATGAAATTGGAAAGCTAGATAGCATTATTCAAACATTATGTGATTCAGAAAAGAAGTTGGAGGAAACTGAACTTATAGATAAAATGTTAGAAGATTGGGGCTTCGTTAGTATGGAGGATGAAAATGAATAATACAATTTTTATTAATAGGATTTTTTTGGATAATTACAAATTGTTTGAAAATTTTACCTTAGAATTTAATAAGGGATTAAATATATTTGATGGACCTAATGGATATGGAAAAACGAGTTTGTTTGATGCAATTGAATTTTTGATTACTGGTGATATTAAGCGAGTGACAACTTGTGAAGTTTTGGATGGCAAATGTAAGTATCAAAAGGTGTTTTTTGCTAAAGACTCTAAAAAGGATGTAATTATAAAAGCTGAGTTTATAAAAAATAATGAGACATTTGTATTGGTAAAGAAAATAGAAGGACATGAAGAAGCGAATAGCTCTATTGAAAATAATCCTAAAAAAATAAAAGAGATCACAAAAACATATTTAATAACAGATTTTGAAGATGTGGAATATACAGATGATAATTTGGTTGATTTAAAAGAATTAGAACAAATGCAAAAAGATTTCTTTGGAGATACCTCTCAGACACTATATACTTTGTTATATTATATTCAGCAGGAAGATAGGCTTGACTATTTTAAAAATAATGAGTCTGGTCGAATGGGAAGAATTAATTCATTATTCCAAATTGAAGTTGAAAAGCAAAAGCTTGCAAATATAAGACTGGCAAGAAAAAGAGTAGGAGAATTAACTGAATATTTAGAAAAGCAGATAAAAGAATTGCAAAGTAGTTTATGTGTTGATTTGGAAAACGTGCCAGGTGCACAAGTGAAATATAAAAAACTGTTAAAAAAGGATGTTGTATGGGACATTGAGAATCCAGTGATTTCTACAAAAGCATCTTTGGATCAAATATTACATATATTAGATGGAATTAGAGAAATTGTTTTAAACAGAAAAGACTTAGAAAGTGATTTAAAAAACATTAAATATAATACCTTTTTAAATGATACTATGTCAAAAACACGATTAAAGGCATATATCATTGTCGAAAAGATACAGGATGATATTGAAAGATATATAGAAAAAAAGCAAAAGTTATTGTTTCTTAAAAATGAAGATAAAAAAGTAAAGGAATTAGATTTTATAAATATAGAATACAAGAAATTAGGAAAGTATTTAAATAAACCAGAAGTTTGTGAGAAATTAGCTGAAAAAGTTTTAGAATACCGCCAAATCGAAAAAAATGTTCACGAAACACAACAATCTATAAATGAATTAATTAGAATACGTGAACAGTTAATTGTAATTTCCGATGACGAAAAAATTTTAGGGGATGGAATATGCCCTTATTGTGGTTATGATTGGAAAGAAAAGGAGAGGCTATCAAAAAATATTGAAAAAACAACTAATGATGTGAATTCTTTGCTTGGAACAGCAGGAAAACAGATGAAGGATACTATTGATGAAATTCGTGAAATATTTTTAAAAAATGTTTGGAGTAATGCCGAATTATTGATTTCCGAATTGGAGAAGGATGTCTTGCTCGGAGCTTTTATGGAATTCAAAGAAAGCGATATTACAGAAAAACATAAATACGTAGAACAATTTTTAAAGAATAATTCGTTTGAAATTAATATATCAGAAGAATTTTCTATAGATAGTATGGAAAAGGATATTCAACAAATTCAAAATATTATAAATGAAACGATATGCATTCTTCCAGAAGAATATTATCAAAAGAAAAATCAATATCAATTCGATAGTATTTTAAAGGATTATTCCCTTTCAATGGGAGATATTGTAGAGCTAAGTGAATCAGATATATTAGAAAAAGAGCTGTTTTTAAAGTATAAATTTGCTCTACAAGAGAGGGAAAAAACAAAGCGAGTTGAATTGTTAAAACGTAAAAAGGAATGTCTTGAAAAAGAAATTAGTAAAAAACTTAATCAATATATGAAAGATTGGAAGGCTAGTATTGAAAAATATCAAGGAAACATAATTTCACAAATTGAAATACCTTTTTATATTTATAGTGCCAGAATTTTACAATCTTATCAAGGAGGTCAAGGAATATTAATTCGGGATAAAGATGGAAAAGAGGAGTTAAATTCTATTAGATTTACAACTCCTAACGAGGAACATGATGTTTTATATACTATGAGTTCTGGACAATTATCAGGTATTTTGTTAGCGTTTTCATTGGCATTACATAAAATATTTGTAAATGAAGGATTGAATGTAATGCTTATTGACGATCCAGTTCAATGCATGGATGATTTAAATATAGTTTCATTTGTAGAGCTGATGAGAACAGAGTTTCCAAATATACAATTATTAATTTCTACACATGAGAATAGTTTTGCAGGTTATATTTTATATAAGTATAAAAAGTATAACTTGCCGACTAAAAGATGTAATTTAAAAGAAATTAGCATGAGCTAATATAAAGTATAATTTTAATTCTATTTACAGTGATAAGGGCAGGAAGGAGATAGGAGTAAATTGCAGAAATCGAAACGAATTAGGGCAGTAATATATATTCACCAGTAAAAGTAAATAAAGACAGTATATGGAGAGCAGCCAGAAATGGCTGCTTTTATCATGCGCAAAATCAAATGGAGGTATCAGAAAAATGGAAACAGCAGAACAGAACACAAAAAGGTCATGGAAGAAAATGAGGTATTAAAGCAGCTTATAGAACTGTTTAACCAGCAGGATATGAGTGGGCAGTCACAGGATTTTATGGGGATTTTCTGGTATGTGGCGGGTATGCAGATGCAGCTTAGCGCAATGGTGGATGAATTACAGGGAGTCCGGGAACAGCTTTCACAGATACAGGAAAACCAGCCAAAATCTGTGACAGAGAAGCTCATGGATAAAGTGGCGCACCTTCAGGGGAAAATCACGAGCCTGTCGGAACGTCTGACAGCGGTAAGAAACCATTTGGTGGAAACAGCGGCACAGACTGTCAACGCCTTTAAGGAAAAAGGAAAAGCGGAGATGTGCAAGGTTCTCCAGAAAGGAATCACCGGCGTGAAGTCCATGCTTTCCGATTACCGGGAACGTCTGGTTGACGTGATGACGGACTGTGAAAAAACAGCCAACCAGATTGACAGCATCGGGGACGAGCTGAAGCAGATCGGGAACAGCGTTTCCAATGTGGGCAGGCTGTTAGCCGGGAAAGGCACGAAAGAGGTATCGGATGAAAAGCAGGGTGTCGGCATGACAAGGATAATCAATATGCCTGTAAAAAAGGCAGCGGAGAACCTTCGGAAGAAGATTGACGGGATAGATAAGGCATTTGAAAAGCTGGATCGGCTTTCTGTGAGTCTGGATGCCGGGAAGGAAGCGGAGAAAGGAGGGCGTGTGTCCGTAAAGGATAAATTGTCGCAGATGAAAGAAAAGGCAGGGCAGAGGAAAGTGCCGGAGCCGGATAAGGCAAAGCCAAAAAGCAAAGAGGAATGTTTATAAAAATAACTGCAAATAAAAATATCCGGAACGGGGACGGAGAGGGAAACTTATCTGTCCTCTGTTTTTATGGAGGAAAAGGAGAATTAACCAGATGGCAGATGTAAATGTAAACAAAGTTTCCATGACTGAAAAACAGAAAGTGAAGGAGATAACGGACAGGCTGGAGGAAGGCTTGAAGGAATTATTTGAGGGGGAAAAGTACAAAAGCTACCTAAATACCATGTCAAAATTCCATAATTACAGCGCAAACAATATCCAGCTTATCGAGATGCAGTGTCCGGGAGCGACGTATGTTGCCGGATATAAGGCATGGCAGAAGAATTTTGAGCGCCATGTGAACAAGGGAGAGAGGGGTATCCGTATCCTTGCGCCTTCACCTTACAAAATCAAAGAGGAACAGGAAAAGATTGATCCGGTCACGAATGAGCCTGTGCTTGACCGGGACGGGATGCCCGTCATGGAGGAAGTGGAGATAAAGATACCCGCCTTCCGGGTTGTCACAGTGTTTGATTATTCGCAGACGGACGGGAAAGAGCTTCCCGGACTTGGTGTGAGCGAGCTGCATGGGAATGTAGAGCGTTACCGGGATTTTATGGAAGCACTTGCAAGGGTTTCCCCCGTACCAATCCGGTATGAGGGCATGGAGGGTGACAGGAAAGGATATTTTATTGATTTAAACCACCCTATCGCTATTAAGGAGGGTATGGGAGAAGCGCAGACTGCAAAAACCGGGGTGCATGAGGTGGCGCACGCAAAACTCCATGCAAAGGAGGTTGAACAGGAAACAGGGATTGCCAAAGACAGGGAAACAAAAGAAGTGGAAGCGGAGAGCATCGCCTACACTGTCTGCCAGCATTTCGGGATTGATACGTCCGACTATTCTTTTGGGTATATCGTCGGGTGGAGCAGCGGAAAAGAAATGCCAGAGTTAAAATCTTCCCTTGATACGATACGCCGGACTTCCTCGGAGTTGATAAAGGGGATTGAAGCACAGCTTTTGGAGATTGATAAAGAACGTGCTGCAGAACAGGCACAGGAGGACATTATTCTGCTTGTGGCGAATACAGACCGTTCAGAATATGACCTTTTGAGCGTTAAGGGCATGGAGCGGACAGAACTTCTTAATTCTTTGCGTACCATGAAAGACGATGACAGGCAGAGCGTGGAAGCCTACCTTGAAAGAGCCGGGGCGTGGGTAACTCTGCTTGGAAATGAGCGGAGCGAGGAAGTGGAGGAATACCACTTAGATTATGCTTACAATACAGATACTTATGAGATAACTGATTTTAAGGCGTTGCAGGAAGAAAATGCCTTAAAAGGCATGGAAAAGGCAAATAAACCGATTGAGTACGCTGATGTGGTTGTGAGAATCTCCATGCCGGACAGCGGGGAATATGAAACTATTAAAATCACAAATATGCAGTCAGAAGTGCAGAACACCCTCTATGACATACTGATGCGTGAAACGGACGTAGAGGGCGGAAACGTTCTGGACTTTCTGAAGGAGAAAGGGTTTGATTTTGTGCCGATTATGAGAAGCGGAGGCTTAAATGACGGCTATCCACAATTCTATGACTTTGATATGGATTTGACGGAAAAGGAACTTCATATTGCTTCGGAGCTTCCGACAATAATGCAGGCAGAACAGCTTATTAACCGCATGGAATTTCACAGGACGGTTTATGACAGTGATGAGCGCAATTTGATTATGAACCACGCTTATAAGCTGGATGATATGTATAAGACAACTTCCCTGGCATATTCCCTTGCGGAGCAGAAAGACGATTTACCGCTTCTTTTGGAAACAATCAAGGCAGCGGAGAAAGAAATTGATGCCCTTCCGGATGGCATGGTGGGGTTATCGGAGATGCACGAATATGGGTATTCCTGGAATGAAATGCTCCCTCTGACAAAGGACAAGGCATCGGAGCTGTTCGGGGAAGATGTGTCAGTGTACCAGCTCCATGCAGACGGTTCAGAAACGCTCGTGGAGGACAGAGCGGCATTACAGGCGCATGACGGTCTGTTCGGCGTAGAAAAGGACGATTGGAGCGCCTATCTGGAGTTTCAGTCCATGAAACAGGAATTAGAGGACAGTGAACCCAACCGGGAAGCACAGCTTTTATATGGTAATGAGGGAAGGTTTGGCATCTATCAGCTTAAAGATACGGAGAAAACAAGGGATATTCGTTTTATGTCGATGGATTATCTTGAAATGAAAGGTATCCCGGTTTCCAGAGAGAATTACGAGCTGGTCTATACCGGGGAGCTTGCGGAGGGCATGAGCCTTGAAGATATTTTTACCAAGTTCAACATAGACCACCCGGCAGACTTTACCGGACATTCCCTTTCTGTCAGCGATGTGGTGGTGCTGCATCAGGATGGGGAGAACACAAGCCATTATGTGGATTCTGTCGGTTACAGGGAAGTGCCAGAGTTTACAAGGGAGACTGCATTATCAGCGGAAGTCAGTGAGGAAAAGGATTCTGTTATGGAAACAGCGGCAGAAGTGCCGGAGGGAATGGCAGAAGGCAGCGCACAGGAAGAACCGGACGCTGATAAGGTATCTTACTATGTTATTGAAGATTTATCCACATGGGCGGACGGAAGCCCGGAAAAGAGCAGATTAGAGCGTTTTGACAGCCTTCCGGAAGCAATGGGGAAGTTTGCGGAATATCGGGGAAAGGATATGGAAGATAAGCCGGATATGGCAAGGACAACATTTGGCGTCAATGTCAATGGCAGCGAGTTTGATGTAATCCATGTCAGGAATAATGAAAACTGCCTTTCGCTTGATTTTACGCATAGCAAGGCGGCGGGGGAAAGCAGCCGCTTCATGGGAGATTTGCAGACTTTATATGATGAGGTCGATTTTGACAAGGTAAGGGTTCACCGGGAAATGTCACCGGAGGAAATAAAGGATTTTGTAAAACAGCGGTTTGAGCATCAGCTAAAGAGCAGTGGTCTTGATGATGTTTCCCTTTATATGGACAGGTTTGACATTCTCTATGAACAGGGGAAAATGGAGAACCTTATGCCGACAGCTAACCAGAAGCATATCGTGGAAGATGTACCGTTCATGGAGTGGGAAAACCCATACATAGATACCAGTGACAGGGAAATTGGCAGGGAAGAAACGGAACTTGCTTTCCAGTTGGCAGACCGCTATATCAGTATTCAGGAAGCCAGCGAAGGGTATGATTACACAATTTATGATATGAATTACCGGGAGTTGGACGGTGGCGTGTATGACAATCCAGATATAACAATCAGACAGGCACTTGATGAGATTGTGGCAGACTTGAAAGAGCCGACACACCGGGGCACTCTGGAAGGCAGCATACAGGCGGATGATGAACTGATACCGATTGATTATGACGGATTGGTGGAAAAAGCAGAGCAGGCGGAAATGGAGCATCTTGAGGAACGTATCAGAGAGGAAGTGCCGGAAGCGGCGGAAAGCAGGGTTATAGCCGATTTTAAAGCCCGGACAGAGGAATTATGGAATGGCATCAATGGGCAGACACAGGAAGATATAGAACTTACCGTATACGCCTATTTGCAGTCCAAAATAGACGAGTATGACATGGACATAGAGCTTGTGGATGTGGCGGTGTCCGGGAGCAGATGCAGAGGTCTGGAGCAGGAAAATTCTGACCTTGATGTGGTTGTGGAATACCGGGGCGGGGAAAGGGAAGATTCCCTGTTCAACACCTTTAATGAGGACGGTTTCAGCATCGGCGGAGTGAAAGTTGACATCAACCCTATCACAGAAGGAAAAACAGGGACGCTTGGGCAGTATCTTCCGGGAGTGGAAGCGTACCTTGCGAAAAAACGTGCCGCCCTGCAGGAGCAGAAAACGGAACAGGCGCAGGAAGAAAAGCAGACGGTGATTACCCTTACGGTGGCAGAGTGCGGGGAGTTCCATAACCTCGGAGAATACCATGAGGATATAGCAAGCGTGGAGGAAGCAATCAAAATTTTCAACCAGATACCGCCGGAGAGGATGAACGGTATCCGGAGCATCGGCATCAACATTCATACGGAAGGGACGGAAGCGTATGAGGACACGCAGATGGATATTGTATCGGGCAGGACTGCCGATCTGGAGATTTTAGATTATGTGCCGGACATTACAGACAATCCAAAAGCGGTAGCGGTGATTGCGGAGCTGATCGACAAGCTGCCGGACATTGAGGTGCGTGGCTCTCTGGAGAAGTGGCAGGCGGCTTTCCTTGCCGCAGAGATAGACCAGCTTTCCTATGACTATGACACTTATCAATATAATGATACGGTGGAGGACAGGGAAGCGCAGGTAGCGAATATCGCAGAGGACATCAGGAACGGGAATACGGAATATCTGAATGATTTCCTCAATGCCATGATTTCAGACAGCATGAGGGAAGGCATAACGGATATATTCGGGAAAGGGACGGAGCTTGATGACAGTGAGGGCGTACAGACTGCAAGGAGGGCAAAGGAGCTTTTAGATAAACTGGCAGAGTATAAGCCGCTTGCAAAGGTTGAGGAACTGGAAGAATGTAACTACAACATGATTGATAACGTCCTGAACAATGAGAAGCCGAAAGAGGAAAAAGAACGCAAGGCGGGCAGGATTTCCATAAAGGAAAAGCTGGCGGAGAAAAAGGCGGTCATCGAGCAGAGGGATAGATCAGGAAAAGAGCTTCCGGAAAAAGAAACTGAGAAAAAAACAGAGAGGGAGATATAAGCGTATGGATAAGTTTACAGTGGAAGAAATCAATCTGATGTGTGTGTTTGAGGGACAGGACAGAATGGGCATGGTTGCCGATATAGAGAACGTGATCCCGCACATACAGGACAGTGACATGGTGGAACTTGCAGAGCAGGTCTTAGAAAAACTGGAAGCCATGAGCGATGAAGAATTTGCACAGGTCGCACTGGAAGCGGCAGAATAATTTATCGTGAAACTTTTATAGCATTATTCGACAGAACGTGATATAATTCTTTTTAGTCAGATTAGAGCAAGTAGGGATAGTCTGCGGTTGTCCTTTCTGGAAACGGAAAGGAGGTCGGTATGAATACGTTAGAAGTGCTTACGTTGGTGCTGGTGATCTTTGCAGCTTTGACATACATAGACAATAAACACAACCGCAAGTAACGGAAAAGGCTATCCTCTACTGCGAATAGAGAATAGCCAGTGATCCGTTTGTTTTACTAAAATTGATTACTCGTTTCCGATTGTACAACCGTCGGACGTGCTAGAATCCTTCGGCTTCTATGATGATTATAAACCAACACTGCGGATTTTGCAAGAGGGTTTAGGAAATGGGGGTGCTTCGGCACTCCTATTTTTTTGGAGATTTTTATATTATCATACATGGATATGGTATAATCTGCAAGAATATTTTTCTGATTATATAAAAAAGAGGAGGGAAAGAATGGGATTCCGCAGGCGTCGGCATTGTGCGTAATGTGTATAACTCCCCGTTTTATGGAGTTGTGGGCAACATTGTTTGCAGGATGTGGGAAAGCTGCCTTTTGCTTTTCCATGTCCTGTGAACGGTGTTGTCCATGACGGAATGGGGAGTTATGCACATTTCCACGATGCGTTTTCAGGCTCTTAACAGACGGTTCTTCGTCCTTTTTACCGGGCAGGGGTGTTATTTCTGTCCGGCTGTTCCGGTGCGCCTTTCTGCGGCTCTGTGCGCCCTAAATACTGGTTGAGATTTTCCAGTTTCCGGTTCAGAGATTTCAGTTCCTTATCACAGTTTTTGTAAGTGGCGGTCAGTTCTTTCTTCTGCGTGGTAAGCTCCTGATATTCCGCTTTCAGCTTGTCGATGTTCAAACCTTTTAAACTGATGCCTGCCTGTTCCAGCATACGCCTTGCGCCGCCATAGAGGATGATCTGGCTCTCATGCTTCCGAAAATATGCGTCGGGGTTCTTAGCTTTTTTGTAGGCAATATTATAGGATTTATTTGCCTTATACTGTTCTGCATATTTGATAATTTCCGCAAGGTCTTTCATGCGGTTCTCCAGCTTGCGGACAGTCTGTTTTGCTTCCTTCCCTGTGGCGGCTGTGGTGGCGATTTTCTGCTCCAGTTCTTTAAAAGAACCGGCTTCATTATATGCCTGTGCAGCAATCTTTAAATTCTGGATAGCTGCCCACCTTTGCAGTCCCGGACTGTTCCGGAATTTTTCATCAGAGGTGTCAACCAGTTTTCTGTTAGAGTAATCTTTTTTCGGGATAACAGCCTTCCGTTCCCGTTTCAATTCAATCCGTTCTTTGATCCGCTCCTTTGTATATTCTTTGCCGAGGGATTTCACGCTGCCACGCACAAAACGATCTTTTTCAAGCGGACGGAATGAGATATATTTTGGCGCATCTTCCCTGAAAATTTCCCCTTTTATCTCATATCCTTTTGCCCGCATCAGGAGCAGAAATTCCTCATAAGTGGAGGATGATTTTATGGCGGCATTGATGTCCTTTCTTATCTGCGTTTTCCACGCTGAACCGTTCTTGTCTGACTGCCATTCGTTATATTTTTTTCCACGCTCCCCGCCAGGGATAATGACAGAAAGGTTATGCTCGCTACACAGCTCATCACTCAATTTCCGGATGCGGTAATAGGTCTGCTTGCAGTCATGATATTTGTTATGTTCAAGGTTGTCGGCGGCACAAAAAATGATGTGGTTATGGACGTGACCTTTATCAATATGTGTAGTGACAACGTAAGAATATTTACCCTCTAAAACTTTGTCGGCAAGCTCCTTTCCTATCTGGTGTGCTTCCTCAAAGCTGACCTCTCCGGGGGCAAAAGCCTGTATGAGATGGTAGGCTTTATTCGGGCTGTTTTCCCGGCAGTGGTCTAGGGTGTATTTGAAGTCAATCGCTGCGGTTTCCGGCGCACAGGCATAAGAGGAAATATAGATGCTTTCATCAGTCTTATCCGGGTTACAGATGTAGGCTACCGCTTTATCAACGGTTGCTGTGATAGCATGGATTTTTGTGTATGCCATACCTGTTTCATCAACTCCTTTACTTCGTCCATATCTTCCTGATAGACATGGTTTGTGCTGTTAATCCTTTTCGCAATCTGGTTCAAGCTGGAGCTGATCCGTCCAAGCTCTGTGTTGTACTCCCGGAGGAAACTATAATCAACATCATAGACATATCCATAGAGAATGAGTTTCCGGAGGAAAGCCGATTTGCTTTTCATGCCGGACAGCTTAAACTTCTCATCAAGGATAAACTGCTCTTTATCGTCTAAGTGAAATTCGTTCCGGTTGGTGCGTGTCCTGTTTGCCATTTTTGATACTTCCTTTCTTGATTTTGGGTACAAAAAACTGCTGTAAAATGTTCGGTTTACAACAGTCTGGTTTCGTGTCTGTTCAGTTGTTTTTGGATAAAATTATCCATGTGTTATTGTAGCAAATCTGCGGAAAATGGTCAAGGACTGGCAGAGAAAAAGCAGAAAGAAAATCAAAGAGGGTTAGGGATACTTCCCTATAGAAATTTCATCATACGGACGGTAGGGATGTATGGGGAATTTCGCCTATGTGTCCGGACATAGGCAGTGCTTGCTATTCTACCCTCGACACTCCCGGAGGGTGTGTTGGTTTGTGGAGTTTTTGTGCCTTTATAATGATTCTCGACTTTCAACTTGCTTTTTGATATAATAAAAACACACAAGGCATAGGAGGAAAAACAGAAATGTTAAGACCGAAAGAAGTTGTTCAGTTATGGGTAGATGCATTCAATAAACATGATGTGGAAGCAATTACAGCCCTTTATCATGAAAATGCGACGAATCACCAAGTAGCGAATGAGCCAGTAGTAGGAATTGAAGCAATCCGTACCATGTTCACAGCCGAATTTTCAACAGCGGATATGACAGCTATCGTGGAAAATATTTTTGAGGATGGGCAATGGGCAATCTTGGAATGGCGTGATCCATTGGGGTTACGGGGGTGTGGTTTTTTTCAGGTAGTGAATGGGAAAATTTTATTCCAACGAGGCTATTGGGATAAGCTTTCATTTTTGAAACAGCACAATCTTCCAATAGAGTAAATATGACATTTTAGGAGAAAATATGGAATACCGGACATTGGAAAATACAGATTTCGTTTGTATATACGAAGCGTTTACACAGGCATTTTCTGATTATCAGGTTTCAGTTGATATGCCTTTTAAATCTTTTGAAACAATGCTGAAAAGAAATGGATTTATGCCTGCGGTTTCAGTTGGAGCCTTTGCAGATAGAACGCTTGTCGGTTTTATCTTGAATGGAGTGAGAGATTGGGATAACGAAAAGACAGTCTATGACCTCGGAACAGGAGTTATCCCCGATTTTCGGAGAACAGGAATTATGGGGGAATTATTGAATCTGGTTAGCACTATATGTATAAAAAATAAAATCAGCGTGTATCAACTGGAAGTGATTCAAGATAATGAGAAGGCGCTCACTTTATATAAAAAACAGGGATTTCGAATTAACAGAATATTGAATTGTTACCAACTGACGGGCAAGATAAAAGAACCGGGCATACATAAAGTGTGGAAACTGGAACATCCGGAAAAATTACAAGATGATCAATGGACAGCAGTCAAAGATTTTTGGACTTATCCACCTTCATGGCAAAACGCAAAAGACGCTGTTTGTGCAATCGCGAAATCCTTTTCTTATACGATTGTTAAATTTGATGGAAACTTGATTGGATATGGTATTGTGGACAAAATAAAAGGAGATATTGCGCAGTTAGCGGTACATCCCAAATATCGCAGAATGGGAGTTGCCACAGAGATTTTGTTAGATTTACTTAAACAAACAAAGAGTTTAGAGATGAGAGTAATAAATGTGGATGAACGGGATCAGGCATTGAACGCTTTTTTGAAGAAATTGAAATTTAGTGTATTTGTTAAACAATATGAAATGAGAAAACATTTTTCTGCTTAGGATATTGTATAGATGAAGAAGCTGACTTTGAGGACAGTTGTCAGTAAAGGAGCAGTTATGAGATATAACAAAACAATAATATTAAGTAATGGCATGGAATGTTGTTTGAGGAATGGAACAGAGAGTGATGGTCAGCTTGTAGTGGATAATTTCAATCTGACACATAGTGAAACAGATTATTTGCTTACATATCCAGATGAAAACAGTTTTAATGCCGCACAGGAGAGCCAGTTTCTGAAAGAAAAAGCTGAGAGTGAAAGAGAGATTGAATTGCTTGCCATAGTTGACAGTGTAATTGCGGGAACAGCAGGAATTGAGGCAATCGGTACAAAATATAAGGTACGGCATCGAGCAGAATTTGGCATCAGTGTTGTGAGAAAGTATTGGGGACTTGGAATTGGTAAGGCTTTGCTGACTTCGTGTATCGAATGTGCTAAAACAGCGGGATATAACCAGCTTGAACTTAAAGTAGTTGCTGAAAATGAAAGAGCAGTTTCTATGTACGAACGGGCTGGATTTGTCGAGTGTGGAAGAAATCCCAAAGGATTTCGCTCCCGCATAGCCGGATTTCAGGAAGTCATTTCTATGAGATTGGAATTGTGATGATCGACAAATTTATTCCAGTTTCAAAATGGAGGTTACTGTCTACTGGGGTGACTGGTTGGAGTTGTTTAGCAAAAGCCAGTATGGGGAGTAGCCAAATTTTCCTTGATGTTGTTCGGCTGTTTTTATTGTCTCTGCATCTGAACAGAGAATGACAACCTTTACAGGATAATTATCCGAATATTTGATGTTTCTTAAATATTATCTCCCTTTTCAGATTATGGTTGCGATTGCTCTATTTTTTAAATAATTATGCCTTTTCCATATTTTCTGTAATATCTTTACCCGGAAGCATTTGAAGTAATGCAATATTTATCTCGTTTCCCATAAAAAATCCTCTTGTATATTTCGATTTGTTTCTTTGAATATTAGCATAAGTCTCCAGAAAATTTAATGTAAGTCAATATTATTTAATGCTTTCTTTTCAGATGCAGATGTGTTATAATTACTACATTTCCAAAAAGGAGTTAAAAAATATGCGGCAAGGTATTCTTAAATAAAACTATAATCAAATAGTGGGAACAAAAAACTTTGGGATGTCCTTTGGAACAAGGGCTTAGTTTTTTGTACCAAATTTAAGAATACTTTTGCCTTATTTATATTGACATGGCAAGAAAAGTGGCAAGTACCTATTGGTGCGTGTCTTTTATGTGTATGTCCACAGATTGTATCCCCAGTGGTAAAAGTATTTTACTGCTGGGGATTTTTATGCCTTTTTTTGGCTGTGAATGGAGGACGACATATGAAAATAATTAATATCGGCATTCTTGCGCATGTTGATGCAGGAAAAACAACACTGACAGAAAGCCTGCTGTATACAAGCGGGGCAATCATGGAACCAGGTAGTGTAGATAAAGGTACAACAAGAACGGACTCTATGGCTTTGGAACGTCAAAGGAAAATTACAATTCAGGCTGCCGTTACATCTTTTCGCTGGAAAGGGTACAAAGTTAATCTTGTGGACACCCCCGGACACATGGACTTTTTAACAGAAGTGCATCGCTCCTTATCGGTTCTGGATGGAGCAATTTTAGTAGTGTCCGCAAAAGATGGTGTACAAGCCCAGACCAGAGTGCTGTTTCATGCGCTAAGGAAAATGAAGATACCAACAATCATTTTTATCAATAAAATAGATCAAAGTGGTGTTGTTCTTGAGCAGACTTATCAAAATATCAGAGAAAAATTGACAGAAGATATGATTGTTATGCAGGAAGTTCATTTATGTTCAGAAATAATACTTTCTGATGTTGCAGATTTTGAAAAGTGGGATGCTGTAATTGCTGGGAATGATGATATTTTAGAAAAATATCTTTCAGGAGTCCCTTTGACACTGTGGGAACTGCAAAAAGAAATAAAACGAAGGGTACAAAGGGGAACGCTTTTTCCGGTATATCATGGAAGCGCAAAAGACAATATCGGGGTAAAAGAATTGCTTGAAGTGATTACAGAAGTTTTTTCATTGGAAACAGACGACAGTCAATCGGAATTGTGTGGGTATGTATTTAAAATTGAATATACCGAGCAGAAAAAACGACGTTGCTATTTAAGGCTCTATAGCGGTACGCTTTGTTTACGGGAAACGATTCTTTTGTCAAAAAAGGAAAAAATTAAAATTACAGAGATGTCAATTCCATTTGATGGAGAAATCGTCCCAACAGACACCGCTGATTCCGGGGAGATTGTTATTTTATCTGACAATACATTAAAACTAAATGATGTTCTGGGAGATGAAAAACTATTGCCACGCAAGGCATGGACGGATAGTCCCCTGCCATTTTTTCGGACAACGATAGAGCCAATCAAAGCAGAGCAAAGGGAAGTATTATTGGATGCCCTTACAGAGATTGCGGATACTGATCCGCTTCTGCATTTTATGATTGATTCTATTACTCATGAAATTATTCTTTCCTTTTTGGGAAGAGTACAATTGGAAGTTGTTTGTTCTTTATTAAATGAAAAATATGGTGTCGAGGTAGCAATAAAAGAGCCTACCGTTATTTATCTGGAGAGACCACGAAAAGAGGCTCATTATACAATTCATATTGAAGTACCGCCAAATCCCTTTTGGGCGTCGATTGGTTTGGCTGTCACTCCTCTTCCTGTTGGAAGCGGAATAGAATATGAAAGTAAAGTGTCTCTCGGTTATTTAAACCAAAGCTTTCAAAATGCAGTTATGGAAGGGATTCGGTATGGATTAGAGCAGGGAGTGTATGGATGGGAGGTAACAGATTGCAGAATTTGTTTTGAATATGGTGTTTACTACAGCCCGGTCAGTACTCCGGCAGATTTCCGCTTTCTTGCGCCTGTTGTGTTGGAACAGGTATTAAAAAAAGCGGGAACGCAAGTTTTAGAACCCTATCTTTCTTTTACTCTATTTGCACCGCAGGAATATCTTTCACGAGCTTATCATGATGCTGTGAAATATGATGCGGTAATTGAAACAACTTCGTTAAAAAATAATGAGGCAATTTTAACTGGAGAAATACCGGCTCGGCGGATTGGGGAATACAAAAGTGATTTGAATTTCTATACAAATGGAAGAAGCGTTTGCTTGACAGAATTGAAAGGGTATCAGGAAACTTCAGGGGAACCTGTAGTACAACCTCGCCGCCCAAATAGTCGGTTAGATAAGGTTCGCCATATGTTTCAGAAGATAATGTAACGTCTTGCGCAATGCAAGCGTTCATTGCTGGC
>ERZ857775.331-NODE-331-length-73085-cov-6.785212_pt1 | contig 73085 bp, 59 predicted proteins | sample MGYA00519698_ERZ857775 | MGnify/ENA primary metagenome ERZ857775 (study PRJEB31778, sample SAMEA3449363) | human gut metagenome | biome: human gut; feature: human-associated habitat; material: faeces | place: United Kingdom | collected 2010/2012 ...
TGGAAAACTTGACCCTAGCATACTTCCCCCTGAGCAAAATGGCGGAGTACGTACTGTTAATGACCAATCACCTAACCCAAGCGGTAACGTAACTGTATTAGCTGAACATATTAAATATGCTAATGGACAAAATACTACTGTTAAGGGAGCTATAGATAACAAACCCAATACAGTCAATGGGCAAGGAGTAAATCCCGATAATGGGAATATAACTATATATTCAGACAACATTAGTATTTCTAGTAGCAACTCACAAAAGATAAGTCAAGCTTTAGAAGAAAGAGCTCATAAAAATCAAGATAATACATTTACAAAACATAATAGTTTCAATGACTATAGCCCAACTGTCCGTAGATTGTTTACTAGAAAACATATCAATAGTAATGCTACAGGAAATACTGAAGCATATCCTGTTAATACTTACTTTGCTATATTGAATGAAAAATATACAGAGAGTAACAAACAAATATCTCATATACTTATTCCAATTAAGAATTCACAAGTTGGAGATGTTCTAGATATATCATTCTTTACTTTTAATAATAATAATGATATGATATTTGAGAAGAATTTACTATGAACTGCTATCATTTTACAGGAGGATTGCTTATGTACCTGGACGGTTTAGATGAACTGGATCAGAAGATTATCCAGTTACTTATAGAAAATGCACGTATCTCCTACTCGGATATCGGTGAAGAAACTGGCATTTCCAGAGTGGCAGTAAAAGCCCGGATTCAGGCTATGGAGAAAAAAGGGATAATTGAAGAATATACAACAATAATAAATCCTCAAAAAATCAGTGGGGCTGTATCCTGTTATTTTGAAATTGAAATAAAACCAGATCATTTGTCACAGGTGACGGATATTTTATACAAAGATGATACAGTCACACAGATTTATCGTGTCACAGGAAGAGATAAATTGCATGTACATGCAGTTGCTTCATCAAGTGATGAAATGGAACACTTCCTGCACAACGTCATTGATACACTGCCCGGCATTATCAGCTGCAGCTGCAATACAATCTTATCACGGATTAAGGATATTAAAGGGTTACGGTTGTAGAGGTCAAATTGAGGTGGAACACTATGGCTTCTTTTGAAGAGAAGGAGGATAAATTTTATTGTTATTATTTGCAATTACAGTGTAGGTAAAATAAAAGGCAATGAACCAGAAATGGTTCATTGCCTTTTGTGCGGTATGGATTATTTTAATTTTTGTTATTCATTGCCCATATTTTCTTTCTGCCGTATAATAGAACTAATCAGATTAGAATTCAAATGATGAACACACAAAAGATTTTCTATGAACACAAGTTTATAACCAAATGAACGGAAATGGGAACCTTTATAATTGCATAATGTTCAACAAATGAACTCTACGTGACAAAAATGGAAAAATATAAAACATGCACAAACTTAATACACGAAATTTGTTCATTAATTTAACACAAAATGATTGACTACTAGGGGGATTTGCGTTAATATAATTAATACAAGGAGACGAGAAATGAACATTACAGAGTGTTAATGATTCGAACACATCAGTCTTAAGTTTAATAAAAAAACACAAAAGGTAGGGACAGCAATGAGACGTGGAATGAATAGCATGGAGATGCAGAAGAACAATCGGATCCTTGTTTTTAAAACTCTTCAGGAGAAAGGCATGATGACCAGAGCAGAGTTAGCCGTAGAGTTAAACCTGCAGAAAGCAACGATCACCAACATTATCAATGAGTTTTTTGAAATGGGGATTGTTGAAGTAAATGGTGAGACTGCCGCTGGACGAAGAGGTGAGAAGCTTAATTTGAAACTGGATGACATTTATACAATGTCCATAGGAATTACCCGTAAGGATTACCAGTTGGCGATTTTTGATCTTAGCGGCAATATGATCAAACACAGCTGCTGCAATTTTCAAAAAGAGAATGGCTTCCGGGAAATTGTTGAAAACCTGAAAGCCGATGCGGTGAAAATGGCAAATGAATATGGAAATAACCGTATCCTAGGAATTTGTCTGGCAGTGCCTGGACTGTTTATCAACAGACCGGAGAAGAACGAAGAAATCTTCATGGTTTCCGAATTCGAAGAGCTGAGCCAGATCAATGTGAAAGCTGAACTTGAAAAAGCACTTGGCAGAAAGGTTATGATCAAGCATGACGCCAAACTTTCCGCTTACGCAGAATGGAGATGTGCAGAGGAAATCAAAGGTCAGGAGCGGGGAAGTCTGGTAGTGGTACGATCCAGAGGATTTGGTATTGGTACTGGATGTGTTGTAAATGGGAATATTATGAATGGTCATTTGGGGCTTGCCGGTGAAGGTGGTTACATGGGAATCAATTATAACCAGGCAAGGGGAAATAAAGGAACCTTTGAATATTGTGCAGGTTCAGAAAGCGCGGCGCGATATGTGAAAGAAAGGTTATTCGAATTTCCAGACACTATTTTAAATGAGAAAAGTACATATCTGGATGTATTTGATGCATACCGGAAAGGGGATGCGCTGGCCACATGGGCAGTACATAAAGTAGCCTGGATGCTGGGATATGGAATTGCCAATATTATCTATCTGATCAATCCAGATTGCATCATTATTGGACCTGATTATCCGGATACAAAAGATTTTGTAAACAAAATCCGGGAGGCTATTCGAAATTTTGTACCTGCATTTGTGGAAGAAAATGCTTCTATAAGATATTCAAAAATCAGTCAGGAATCTTTCCTGTTGGGTGGATTTTACTATACATTTGATAATCTCTGCAGAAGAGATAATATATTTGATCTGATCCGAAGCGCTAAGGATGCGCGGTGGAAACCAGCCTGAAATCGGGCAGTGAAACATGTACTGATCATCTGATTATAACAAAATATGGGAACCTGCTAATGGAATCCGGAGTCCATGAACATCTTTTCGAAAAGTTATAATCAGAAGATAAAATAAATGAGCAGAAACGTAAAAAAAGGAGAAGAATCGAAATGAAAAAAAGAAATCTCGCATTAGCAATGGTACTGGCAATGGCAATGACAACAATGGGAAGCGCAACTGTATTTGCAGACGATGCATCTGATGATGCAGCTGGAAACGACTACACAATCGCATATGTACCGACCACAATGAACAACCCATTCTGGACCGCAATGCTTGGCGGTATCAAAGAAGAGATGGAAGCAAAAGGAATGGACGTTGATTCCCAGCTTGTAACAGTTGATGCAAACAGCGATCAGGCAACCATGAACAACTACGTAAACGACTTAATCGCTCAGGAAGTTGATGCGATCATCCTTGCTCCTATGGATTGTACAGCAGTAACAGAGGCTCTTCAGGCTTGCGAAGATGCTGGAATCCCGGTTATCAACGTAGACACAGCAGTTGATGCATCCGACAAAGTTGTTAGTATTATCGCTTCCGATAACTACAAAGCAGGTGTTGAGTGTGCAAAAGATATGATGAGCAAACTGGACGAGGGTTCCAAGATCGCAGTTATGGATCAGCCATCCGGAACAGCTTGTGTACAGCGTGAGCAGGGCTTCCTTGATACAGTTGGTGATTACTTCGAAATCGTATCTACAACAGATACAGAAGGTGACACAGCTAAGACAATGACAGCAGCAGAAGATGTTTTAACAGCTGATGATGACCTTGCAGCATTCTTCTGCATCAATGATATGGGCGCTCTTGGATGTGTACAGGCCGCTCAGGCAGCAGGCAAAGATGACATCCTGATCTATGGTGTTGATGGTAACCCGGACTTCATGGGATATGTTGCTGACGGTTCTGCTACAGCTTCTGCAGCTCAGCAGCCATCTGTAATCGGACAGAAAGCTCTTGACGCAGCAATCGATACTCTGGAAGGTAAAGAAGTAGAGCATGACCAGACTGTAGACGTAGTTCTGATCAACAAAGACAATATTGCTGATTTCGATGTAACAGATTGGCAGTAATCCATAATCCGTTATTGTCTCGAAATATCGGAAGACAGGAATGAAAACTGGCTGCCAGAGAGTGAAATCTCTGGCAGTTTTTCAGAGGAGCACAAATATGCAAAAAGAACTTTTACGTATGGAAAACATAGTAAAAACTTTCCCCGGTGTTAAAGCGTTGAATAATGCAGCAATCACAGTTCACGCCGGAGAGGTTATGGGATTTATGGGTGAGAACGGAGCCGGTAAATCCACACTGATGAATGTTCTGGGCGGTGTTTTTCCGGCTGATTCAGGAGACATTTATATTGAAGGAAAAAAAGTAGCAATCCATTCAATTCATGAATCTCAGGCTCTGGGAGTTGCATTTATCCATCAGGAACTTGCGCTGGAGCCATATCTTACAATTGCAGAGAACATCTTTCTTGGAAGAGAGATGAAGAACTCTTTTGGTATGGTAAGTAAAGATAAAATGGCAGAAGCCGCAAGACCATTTCTTGAGAGAGTTGGTCTTGATGTAGACCCAAATGAATTTGTAGGAAGACTTTCTATTGGACAGCAGCAGATGGTGGAAATTGCAAAATCATTTTCACTGAATGCGAAGATTTTAATTTTGGATGAACCGACATCTTCTCTTTCTGAAAAAGAGGTAGATGTGTTGTTTGATACAGTACGAGACCTTAAGAAACAGGGAATGGGCATTATCTTCATCACACATAAGATGGCAGAGGTATTCCAGCTTTGTGATGCAGTTACCATTATGCGAGATGGAGAATTTATGGGAGAACGTCAGTCAGCTGAATGTTCAGAGAGTGAGCTGATTTCCCTGATGGTAGGTCGGGACCTGGGTAACTACTATGTTCGTACTTATAATAAACCAGGCGACATCATGATGGAAGTTAAGAACATTAATGCAGGAAAAAGAGCAATCGACTGCAGCTTCCAGGTAAGAAGCGGAGAGATACTTGGTTTCTACGGACTGGTAGGGGCCGGAAGATCTGAGCTTATGAAAGCAATCATGGGACTTGATCCTATGGATTCCGGAGAGATTTATCTGAACGGAGAAAAAACAAAGAAACATGATCCGGCGTACATGCAGAAACATGGTATTGCCCTTGTTCCAGAGAGTAGAAAGACAGAAGGTCTTTTGTTAAACAATACCATCAAGTTCAATACTACACTTGCTGTACTGGATCGTTTCATTAAGAATCTGGTAGTAAATACCCGAAAAGAAGATGAGATCACAGAGGACGGAATCGAGAAACTTCACATTAAGACTCCTTCATCTCTTGTAAACTGTTCTACTCTTTCTGGTGGAAATCAGCAGAAAGTACTGCTGGCGAAATGGCTGGCTACTGATCCGAAGATTCTGATCCTGGATGAGCCGACTCGAGGAATTGATGTCGGTGCAAAAGCAGAGATTTATACCATCATCAACAACCTGGCGAAACAGGGACTGGCAATCATTCTGATTTCTTCAGAGATGCCTGAAGTAATGAACATGAGTGACCGAATGATGATCATGAGAGAAGGTCACATCATGGGTGAGTTAAGTCACGATGAGTATGATCAGGAACGGATTTTGAAGTACGCTATGGGGGTATCCAACAATGAATAATAAAAAATCACAGAGCTACGTAGGCCGGGCTGTAAAAAACTATTTTTCCCAGAACTGGGGAATCTTATTAGGCTTAGCAATTCTTTGCGTAATCTTTTCCATCTTTGGAAATAACTTTTTGACACAGAAAAACATTCTTAACCTGTTAAGAACATGTGCAACAAACTGCTTCCTTGCAATCGGTGTTCAGATGGCAATCATCCTTGCTGGTATTGACCTGACCGGTGGTGCACTTGCAGCGTTGAGTGGTGTTATGACCGTTGCAGCTTTCCAGTGGTGGGGATTCCCGGTACAGCTTGCTGTTCTTATGGGTATTCTGATTGGTGTTGTAATCGGTTTACTGAATGGTGTAATTGTTGCTTACACAGGAATCCATCCATTCGTTGTAACACTGGCAATGCAGTCCCTCTGTCGTGGTACTGCTTATCTGGTAGCAAACGGATCTCCTGTAACAGCTTATGGTAACGATGGTTTCGCAAAAATCGGACAGGGTTCTCTTGGACCAGTTCCGCTTCCAGTTGTATATATGATCATTTTCCTGATCCTGGACTATTTCTTCCTTAATAAAACCCAGACAGGACGTCATATCTATGCAGTTGGTGGAAACGAAGTATCCGCTCGTTTCTCCGGTATTAATGTAAAGAAGATTAAAATTCTTGTATGGACAATCAGTGGTGCGCTTGCTGGCTTCTGCGGTGTAGTTCTTGCTTCCCGTCTTGCTTCCGGACAGCCATCCACAGGCGAAGGTTATGAGACAGATGCGATTGCAGCAGCGGTACTTGGTGGAACCTCTTTCTTCGGTGGTACAGGTTCTGTAGGTGGACTTCTGATCGGTGTTCTGATCATCGGACTTATTTCAAATGGATTAAACTTAATGCATGTCAACTCTTATTGGCAGTTTGTATTAAAGGGAATTATCATCATCGCAGCAGTTTATGTTGATATGGTGAAACAGAAAAAACAGAACGCAGCAAAATAATCATATAAATTCAAAAAGGAGACTAAACAAATGGACAGCAAGAAGAAAAAAGAGTTGGAGTTATGGGCTGCAAAAATTCGTAAAACAGCTTTGCAGACAATCCAGACTGCAGGTTCCGGACATATTGGAGGATCTTTCTCCATCTGTGATATTATGTCAGTACTGTATTTCGACAAAATGAATGTAGATCCGGCAAACCCGGACAAGCCAGACCGTGACAGACTTGTTCTTTCCAAAGGACACTGCTCACCGGCAATGTATGCAACATTAGCTCTCAAGGGATTTTTCCCGGTAGAACATCTTTCTACATTCCGTAAACTGGACAGTGATCTTTCCGGACATGTAGAGATTCATGTGCCAGGTGTTGATATGTCTGCGGGTTCTCTTGGACAGGGACTTTCCACGGCTCTTGGAATGGCTATGTATGCAAAAGCAAATAAGACTGGAAACCGTGTATTCTGTATCATGGGAGATGGTGAAATTCAGGAAGGCCAGGTTTGGGAAGCTGCTATGTGTGCAGGCTTCTATAAAGCTGATAATCTGATCGCATTTGTAGATAATAACAATCTTCAGCTGGATGGCTCTCTGGAAGAAGTTATGTCTCCATACCCGATCGGTGACAAATTCAAAGCATTTGGCTGGAATGTGATCGAAATCGACGGACATGATGTAGAGCAGATCGCAGACGCTGTAGAGCTTGCTTCTGTAGTAACCGGAAAACCTACTGCAATCGTAGCACATACTATTAAAGGCAAAGGCGTTTCCTTATTTGAAAATAATGTTGACTTCCACGGCGGACAGCCAAAACCGGAACAGTGGCCGGCATGTTTTGCTGAATTGGATGCTAGACTTGCGGAACTGGAGGACTGATAAAATGGGAGAGAATATTTCAACAAGAGTAGCATATGGACGTGCATTAGCTGAATTTGGTGCAGATGAGAACATCTATGTATTTGACGCAGACTTAAAGAAATGCACCATGACACTTTATTTTTCAGAGAAATATCCGGAACGTTTTTACAACATCGGTATTGCTGAGGCAAACATGGTAGATGTTGCAGCTGGTTTTGCAACATGTGGAGCAACTGCTCTGGTACATACATTCGCTATTTTTGCAGCAGGCCGTGTTTATGACCAGGTAAGAAACAATGTCTGCTATCCAGGATTAAATGTAAAGGTAGTAGGAAGCCACGCTGGCCTTACAGTTGGTGAGGATGGTGCAACCCATCAGGCTCTTGAGGACATCAGCCTTATGCGTACAATTCCGGGAATGACTGTAATTGTTCCATGTGACGCAAATGAGACTCGTCTTGCAACAAAGGCTATGCTTGATTTCCAGGGACCATGCTATTTCCGTACAGGGCGTCCGGCAGTTGAGTGTGTAACTGATACAATTGAGAATTACTCATTCGAGATTGGCAAAGGCGTACAGCTGAAAGATGGTAAAGACGTTACAATCATTGCATGTGGCCTTATGGTTCAGGAAGCTCTGAAAGCACAGAAACTTCTGGAGGCTGAGGGAATCAGTGCAAGAGTTATTGATATGCATACAATTAAACCGATTGACCGTGATATCATTCTCAAAGCAGCAGAAGAGACCGGTGCAATTGTTACAGCAGAAGAGCACAATGTGATCGGCGGACTTGGAGCAGCTGTTGCAGAAGTTCTGGTTCAGAACAAGAGTATTCCGACTGAGTTTGTTGGAGTTCAGGATACATTTGGACATTCCGCTTCTCCGGCAGAACTGCTGAAACATTACGGATTAACCCCTGAGAATATTGCTGAGAAAGCAAAGAAAGCAATTTCCAGAAAATAATTACAGGAAAGAAACGGTTAAGCAAATGGCAGAAAGTTATGTAATTGGAGTTGACTTCGGAAGTGATTCTGTTCGTGTGCTTATTGTAAATACAGAGACTGGGGAAAATGTTGGACAGGGTGTTGCCTGTTATCCACGTTGGAAAGCTGGACTCTATCAGCATCCGGAGCACAGCATTTTCCGCCAGCATCCATTAGATTATCTGGAATCTTTGGAAAAATGCATTACGACAGCACTGGCAGAGCTTACCGAAGAGCAGAAAGATCATGTGATTGGAATTGGAGTGGACACTACTGGTTCCACTCCGGTTCCGGTAGATAAAAATGGAACTCCGCTGGCGCTGCTTGATGAGTTTGCAGAGAATGAAAACGCCATGTTTTTCCTCTGGAAGGATCACGCTGCAGCTGCTGAGGCGGACGAGATAAACAAGTTATTCAGAAACAACAGTGAGAATGACTATACCAAATACCAGGGAGATTACAGTGCGGAATGGTACTGGGCAAAAATCCTTTATGCAGTGAGACATGATGAAGCAATCCGCCAGGCAGCTTATACCTGGGAGGAGCATTGTGACTGGATGACTGGTATTCTTTGCGGGGAAACAAGACCGGAGAAAATTTACCACAGTGCGTGTGCAGCTGGTCATAAGGCTTTGTGGCACAGCGAGTGGAACGGTCTGCCGGCAGCTTCTGTTCTGGAACAGCTAGATCCGTATCTGGTACAGGTTCGCGAGCGGTATGGAAATGCACCGCAGCCGTCTACTGTGAAGGTTGGAACTCTTTGTCCGGAATGGGCTAAGAAACTGGGATTAAAAGAGAGTACTGTGATTTCAGGAAGCTCTTTTGATGCTCATGCAGGCGCTGTGGGTGCTGGTATTCAGAAGAAGACTTTTGTATGTACGATGGGAACTTCTTGTGTGGATATGTTCGTGGAGAAGCCGGAGAACCTGCAGGGAAAAGATATTCAGGCGTACTGTGGACAGGCTGAGAATTCCATTTTGCCTGGATACGTAGGCGTGGAGACCGGACAGGCGGCTTTTGGAGATATATTTGCATGGTTTAAGAGGCTGTTGGAGTGGCCGCTGGCAGAACTTGCAGCTGATGAGAATTCTGGTATTTCAGATGAACTATACAAAAAAGTCGAAGATCGGATTTTGATTATGCTGCAGAAGAAGGCGGAAGAACTTCCGGAAGAGCCATTCCCAATTGCACTGGACTGGTTTAATGGGCGCCGTTATCCAAATACAGACGATTTCCAGAGATCTGCCATTTCCGGATTATCGCTGGGAATGGATGCGCCGTATCTCTACCGCAGTCTTGTGTTTGGAGCCGTATGTGGTCTGTACCGTCTGATTGAAGGTTTCGAGAAACAGGAAATTGATATTGAAAAGGTGATCGCGGTAGGTGGAATTTCCAAGAAATCACCTTATGTTATGCAGATGTTGTCTGACTTAAGCGGACGTGAGATACACATTCTGGACAGTGACCAGACATGTGCACAGGGAGCCGCTATGTATGCCGCTGTGGGAGCTGGAATTTACGAGACATTGGAAGTGGCAGCAGAGCATATGGCAGCGAAATGTATTAAGATTTGCAAACCGGATTCTGAGAAGAAAGACTGGTATAAGAAACATTACCAGGAGTATCTGAAACTGGCAGAAGCGGTTAATAAATTAAGCTGAAGATAGAAATTGCTATAAAATTTTGAAAAAACCTCAGAAAAATGTAGGCTGGTGTTCACCGAAAGGTGGCACCGCCTACATTTTTCTGTCCAGTGGATAATCAAAGCTCTTGAGGGTCTGGTGAGAACCAGACCCTTTAATGGAAGCTGTTATTTTGCCACTACATAATTGGTTTCCTCCAGCTCATCGGAAGCTAACATTTCCAATAAGCGGAACGCTGGACCGGAAGGATGAGTCCGTCCTCCTTCCCAGGCCTCAACTGTTTTCTTGGATACGCCCATATATGCAGCAAAAACACTTTGCGTCATTCCTGCTTTCATCCTGATGTCTCGGATTTCTGCACTGGAATATTCCTTTACAGGTGCAATCGTATAAGTCTTAATACGTGCAGTGCCTTGACCTTTTTCATATGCAATTGCTTCTTGCAAGCCTTGCTTTAAATCATCAAATAATGTACTCATAAAGATCAACTCCTGTTCTTGGCAGCCTCATTTTTTTAAGATTTTACCAATTTTCTAAGCACATTTTTCTCTTCTGTAGAAAGATTTTCCTGCTCCTTTTTTTCAAACGCTGTAATCAGATAAAGCATTTCATATTCTGCAAAATCTGTATAACAGACACGTACACTTCCGCTTTTCCCTTTATTTTCAAGAGGAAAACAAACTTTACGGATTCCACCAGTTCCTTCCATAACAGGACCGGATTCTGGATCCTTTAATAACATGATTTGCAAAGAACGCAAATCATTATCATTAAGACCAATTTCTTTCCAGCGTTTGGTAAAAAGGGGAACTTCAATAAAAGTTCTTGTCATTAGTATCCACCTTTCTATCAGTTATATTACCATACTACACCCTATTTTATAGGGCGTCAACTGAAAATTCATGAATTAAAACTTTGAATAACTGTGCGTCGCATTCTCGTTACTTCAGTGATGAGTTATGCGCACTATTTTTTTGAAGATAGAGTTAGGGACTTGTTTTATGCGGCTGTTTTATAATATCACAAAATCAAGAAAAAGAGAATGGAGCTTGTGAAACTATTTTTTACAAAAAACTAATTTTTTGACACATTTTTATAACAAAAATGACTATCAGATTACTCGTGCAAATGGTAAATTATAGTCAAATAAAACAAACGTGATTCTTAAATGAAAGGAGAATTAAAACATGAAAAAGAAAATGGTATGCATCTTAATGGCAGGCGTTATGGCCTCACTTGTACCGGCACAGATGGTCTTCGCAGAGGGCGACGGCGGAGAGAAAACAGTTGTAAAATTCCAGACCTGGAACCCAGGGGATGAGGAATATACACATGCAATGCTGGAGAAATTCGAAGAGGAGCATCCGGACATTCAGATTGATTATACTTTTATGCCGTATACAGATCATGTAGAGAAGCTGAAAGTTGATCTTTCAGCAGGAGATGCTGCAGATGTTTATGGAGTTCAGACCGGAGCAATGTATAAAGAATTCCGTGACTTCGAAGAAGATCTGACCCCATATATGGCTGAGAAATACGGTGATGACTGGACCTCTAATTTCAATGAATATGCAATGTCCCTTCTTCAGGGTGATGACGGCGAATATTACGCAGTTCCTCTGGGACTCAGCTATGCCGGATATGTATGGGCAAACATGTCTTACTTTGATAAATATAATCTGGAGCTTCCGACCAACTATGATGAACTGAAAGAAGTATGCCAGACATTCCGTGACAATGGTGAATATCCTCTGGTAATTGGAGCAAAAGATTCCTGGATCAACATTGATACCTGGATGAATATTGCAGCTGATATTAATACTGAGAAGCTGTATTCCGCAATTGAAGGCGAGACTCCATTTACAGATGAGGACCTGGTTCAGTCCTTCCAGATCTGGCAGAACTGCTTTACAGACAGTGTTTTCCAGGATGGAGCACTTGGCGTAGGAATGTATACAGATTCCACTGATATGTACCAGAAGGAAGGTTCCATTCCTATGATTCTCAATGGTTCCTGGGCACTTGGCGCTTACATGGATAGTGATGAGCAGAGCCAGGAAGTTTATAACAGTGAAGGTGCAAACCATAAGATATTCTTAATGGATTGGAATAACGATGGAAAGATTGCACCAGTGGAAGAAGCTGTTGATGTATCTCTGGCAATCAACAATCAGTCCAAGGTTAAAGATGCTGCATGGACATTTGTTGACTGGATGATTCATGAAGGCGCAGATACTCTTGTAAACGGACAGTTACAGTACATGCCGGCACGTAACGACATGGAGCTTAATGTAGAAGGTCTGAACGAGAATGGTACTGAAAATCTTGAATACTGTGTAGAGCAGGGTAAAAATAATGTAGGCGGATACAGAGAAATGGCTTATGCAGAGCTGAAAGAGACAATCAGCAATGAGCTTACAGAACTTGCTCTGGGAGATGTTACACCAGAAGAGGCAGCAGAGACGATTGAAGCAGCTTCCCAGGCACAGGAAAGATAAATTTTATTAAGTATAAAAAGGCTGCCCTCACTTTGGGCAGCCTTTTATAAAAAAGGAGGAAAATCATGGCCTCAGCTCGAAAAAGGAAAGATTGCTTTACCAGCTTTCTGTTTGTACTTCCCCTTTTGGCATTGTTTCTTGTTTTTTTTGCTTATCCTATTATTTATAACATTGTCATCAGCTTCTATGACTGGAATGGAATCAGCGTAGAAAAAGTTTTCGTAGGTTTCGCAAACTACAAAAAGCTCTGGGCTGATCCTGTAATGCAGAAAACATTTCGAAATTTTGTCATTATTGCAATAACCACTACGGTTGTTCAGTCAGCACTTGGACTTATGCTGGCATCCTTTTTCATCAGAAAGATAAAGTTTTCCGGGTTCTATAAAATCCTTTTTTATCTTCCGGCAATCTGTACCTCCACAATTGTTGGTACTGTATTTTCGAAAATTTTCGAAACAAACCGTGGTTACCTGAATGTGATCCTGCGGGCACTTCATCTGGATTTTCTCTGTCAGCAATGGCTTGCAACACCGAAGACCGCACTTGCATGTCTTTTGTTCGTAAATATCTGGCAGTGGACCGGTTATAGTATGTTGATGTATTACACCAACATGCTGAACATTCCACAGGATCTTTATGAGTCAGCGACTATTGATGGTGCAGGCAGCTTTAAACAGTTTATTTACATAACTTTCCCACTTCTTCGCGGTACTCACATTACCCTGATTATTTTGGACATTCTGGGTGCGCTGAAGTTTTTCGATCTTTCTTATGTATTGACTGATGGTGGACCGGCACATGCTACTGAGACTTTTTCTACATATATATATACGAAATCATTTAGTACGTTTCAACAGGGACAGGCTTCCACCATTGTTGTATTTATGTTTTTGATTGCTATGGTGCTGACCGTTATTCAGTTGAAAATCTATTATAAAAAAGACAGGAAGGAGATGAACTAGCCGATGAAAAATTCACTATCTTATAAAATAGTTACTCAGGTTATCTGTGTGATTCTGCTGGTTATCTTAGTCTTTCCACTGTATTTGATGGTAGAAAAGTCCCTGGCAGTTAATGGACTTGGAAACTATACAAAAGTATTTGAGTATTTCAACTTGCTTCCTAATATTATTACAAGTATTATTGTGGTAGGAGGAACGCTTATTGTTGTCTCAATTGTAGTTTCCATGGCAGCATACGCATTTTCCAAACTGGAATTTCCACATAAGCAGGCTGTTTATTATCTGATTCTTACAGGTATGATGATCCCTACATCTGCATTAATCTTTCCGCTTTATCAGATCGTAAGGGGACTTCATCTGAACAATACCGGATGGTCATTGGTATTTCCATATGCTACGGCAAGTGCCTGCTTTAATCTTATGGTTCTGACCAACTACTACAATGCATTGCCGGATGAACTGATCGATGCAGCGAAAATCGATGGTGCAAATAAATGGACTACATTTATACAGATCATGCTTCCAATTGCAAAACCAGGTCTTGTTTTTGTACTGATCCAGACCTTTTTATCTGCATGGAATGAACTTCAGATGGCGATCATTTTCGTTAATGATACTTCGAAACAGCCGCTTTCTGTTGTGCCGCTTCGGTTTGCACAGACAACTTCCAGTTCCGGCTTTACTATTAATAACCTGTTTGCAGCGTGTATTATCTGTCTTTTGCCGATTGCGGTTTTCTATATCTTTGCATCCCGGCAGCTGATGGCAGGACTTACTGCAGGAGCTGTGAAGGGTTAAGCTAAAGGACGGCCTGTTTTATGAAAAAAAATTCTTCGCACAAAACGCTTAGTATTGTGAAACGTATCAGCATTACGAATATTGGAATCTTTATCATTGCCTGTATCTTAAGTATTGTGGCAACTTTAAAGCTGAATGTGGAGTACCATATTGACCGGGATGCACAGATGATGAAGGTCTATATTTCCAATACTCTAAGTTCGATTGATAATACTCTGAAAGATATGGGAAGGGTTTCGCTGATCGCGTTTTCCGATCAGACGGTGCAGGATATTCTGAAAGGTACTGATTATTCTTTTGATGAGAAAATGGAGAACGAAGAGTATCTTAAAAAACTCTATTCTTCTATGATTTCAATCAGGGATGATGTGCGGGGAATTTATATTTTTAATAATGAGGATATGGTGTTTTACAGTGATACCTGGAATCCATTTTTGGGATTTGACTGGAATGTAGAATCTTTTTTTCAAGATGTAAAGATAAATTCTGACCTTTCTACAAATATTTCGGGATGCCATATGTATGTGGGTACGCTGCCTGAGGGATTTAACTACACACAGACTTATACAAAGAACATTTTCCAGGAGAATAATATTTATCTGGTCAGTCCCATTCGCAGCTTTTCACCGTTCGAAGTTATCGGTTACATTGCACTGCGTACGCCTATCCTTACTTTACAGAAAATATGCAGCAATTATCTGGAAGATAATATTTCCTATATTGTTGCTGATGAAAATAATAATGTTGCATGCAGTTCTAACGAGAAAATTATTAGCAATAATCTCGAGGACATTTATCCAGAGCTTCTGGAACAGGTGAATGGTGCAAAAGGATCTTTTAGCCTGATTCTGAATCAGGAAAAGTATCTCTGTGCCTACCAGCGTTCTGATTACAGCAATATGCTTCTGATCACGCTGAAAAATTATGATTCTATTTATGATGAACTGAGCATTCTGGTGATAACCTGTATTGTGATCACGGTGATGAGTGCGCTTTTTGTATTGTTCTGTGCATATGGTTTTACCAGAAAAAATCTGAAAAGGCTTACGGATTTTTCGTTGGATATTCAGAATTTCCAGCCTGGAGATCTTACAAGACAGTATGATGTGGGATATATGGATGAGGTTGGCGTACTGAAGGATTCCTTTAATAAAATGATTCGCCGCCTGAACGATCTGGTCATTTCGGAGTATCAGGCAAAGGATGAGCTTCAGAAAGCGGAAATTTCTGAGCAGAAAATGGCAATGCTGTATCTGAAGCAGCAGATCAATCCTCATTTTCTTTATAATACACTGGATATGATCCGTTTGAAAGCTGCTATTAATAAGGATACGGAAGTGTCTCAGATGCTGATGAAGCTGGTGAGCTTTTACCGTTTAAGTACCAAGGTGTATGATTCTATGGTGGCAGTGCGCAAAGAGGTAGAAATGCTGGATGCTTATATGAGTCTGATGTGCTATCGGTATTCAGATATTATATATCGTTCAGAAATTGAACCTGGGGCATTGGATATAGAGATTCCCAACTTTATTCTTCAGCCGCTGCTGGAAAACAGTCTGATGCATGGGTTGAAGGACAGGCGGTATCAGGGAACGATCATTCTTAAAATATATAGAAATGAGCAGGACAAAAATGAACTGAACATCTGGCTGATCGATGATGGAATAGGAATTCCAGATGACAAAATGGCAGAGTTGAATGCGTATAATGCAAAGGACAGTGAAGCTCTTTATCGTGTGCAGACCAGAACTGAGGGTGACCGTACCCACCTGGGTGTTATCAATGTGATCAGCCGTCTGAAGCTTTATTATCAGGAGAATGCGGAAGTGATCTATATGCGGAACGAGACTGGAGGAACTACTGTAAAAATTAAGATTAAGACAGCGAGTGAGGAGACATGAATAATTGCAGAGTACTTTTAGCAGATGATGAGGCCGCGATCCTGGAAGGGTATAAATTACTTTTCGACTGGGAGAAATATCAGTGTGAGGTTGTGGGGACTGCCATGGATGGACGTGAGGCAGTGGAGAAAGCCCGTGAGTTAAAGCCAGATATTGTAATTATGGATATCAATCTTCCGAAGCTTAACGGGCTGGAAGCCATACGTGCCATTCAGGAGACTGCTCCGGCAGATCATCCCATTTACATGATCGTAGTTACCGGGTATGATGAATTCTCTTATTGCCAGGAGGCACTAAGGCTTCGAGTTTCGGATTTCCTTTTGAAGCCAATTGATTTTGATGCTTTTGGTGAAGTGATAGAGGGGCTTGTGAAAAAGGTAATGGAGAATCCGAACCGTCAGGTGGTTCTGTCAGATACCCTGAAAAAGATTGTGGATTATGTAAATAAAAATCTTTCTGATGAAGATATGCGGCTTACATTGCTTGCAGAAAATATGAATATGAACCCGAATTACATCAGCCAGTTGTTTAAAAAAGAGCTGGGATGTGGATATCATGCCTACCTGAACCAGGTTCGTGTGGAAAAGGCGAAAAAATATCTGAGACAGACCAACGAACCGATTTCTGTTGTAGCAGAATTAGTGGGGTTCAGTGATTATCGTATTTTTACGAAAATATTTAAGGGGATTGTGGGAGTTACTCCCTCGCAGTTCCGAAAATAAAATATATGGGAGGTAAGATCATGGTTTTAAAATTAAACGAGTTCCGTGACAAACTGGCTGGATGCTGGGCAGGAAAAAATGTGGGTGGTGTTCTTGGCGCACCTTTTGAGTGCAAGAGAATGGTTCCTGATGTGGATTTCTATATTCAGGATCTTTCTATGGGACCGCCTGCAAACGATGACCTGGATCTTCAGATTGTATGGCTGGCAGCAGTTGAGCGCTACGGCAGAAATGTAAATGCGTCTATCCTTGGTGAGTACTGGCTGTCCTATGTAATCCCGAACTGGGTTGAGTATGGAACTGGTAAGGCGAACCTTAAGGCAGGAATTGTTCCGCCTATGTGTGGTGATGTGGACAACACTTACAAGAACAGCAATGGCTGCTGGATTCGTTCTGAGCTTTGGGCGTGTCTGGCACCGGGACATCCGGAAATTGCAACCAGATATGCATTTGAGGATGCAATTGTCGATCATGCAAACGAAGGAATGTATGGTGAAATTTTCACATCTGCGCTTCAGAGTGCGGCGTTTGCAGAAAGTGACCGTGAAAAACTGATCGATATCGGACTTTCTTATATTCCGGAGGATTGCGCTGTTGCAAGAGCAATCCGTAAAACAGTAGAATGCTATCATAATGGTATTGATTATCTGGAAGCAAGAAAAATTGTGCACAATACTGCGCCGGGGACCTTTGGTATCCAGGAATACAAGCTGAGTGAGATTCCAAAGGAAAACAATGAGGGAATGGAGATTGGAGAGCCTGGCTTTGATGCACCGGAAAACGTTGCTTTTGTAGTACTTGGTCTTCTCTACGGAGAAGGTGATTTCGGAAAGAGTCTTATTATCGCCAATAACTGCGGTGAAGATACAGACTGTACCTGCGCAACTCTTGGTGCGCTTCTGGGTATTATTTATGGTGCTTCCGGACTTCCGGAGAAATGGACAAAACCACTTGATGACAAAATTGTAACCATGTGTATTGATAAAACAAGTCATGGAATCTGGGTTCCGGATACGGCGACAGAGCTGGCAGAGCGTATTCTCCGTGTGGTACCGGGCTTCCTGGGACAGGATCTCTGCGATGCTTTTGCAGAGGGCGGAATGACTATTGAGTGCCTGGAAAAAGATGCTCTGTTCTGCAATAAGACAACAGATTATCTGCCATTGATCAATGGAAACGGAAAATCAGAGGAATTGCCGATCCGTGATCTGTGTGCTCTTTCTTCCTATGTGGCAAGATATCAGTTCCCCGCATTTAGTGTTATGGTGGATTATGAGGACTCTGTTTTCTTTACACCTGGCGAGAACAGAAAGTTTAAGGTTAAGGTTGTAAATTCCAATACCATGAGAGAGCAGCAGTGGGTAAAAATCAGGCTGTATCTTCCGGAAGGAGTTACTGCTGTGGGTGCATCTACAGCGGAGCTGCCATTGAATAACCTGTACCTTTCCTGTGCAGAAAAAGAATTTGAAATCAGTACAGAGGGCTTTAGTGACAGCCGGCTGGAGCTGATCGTGGATGTTTCCCTTACAGGAAGACATTCAAACGGACCTGTGAAGGTTGTTCTTTTTGCAGGAAAATAAGGAGAATATAGAGTATGTATATTGCAATTGACGGAGGTGGAACGAAGACAGAATATCTGCTTCTGGATAAGCATTTCCAGGTAGTGGATCACTATCTGGGCGGCTGTCTGAACCATGATCTTCTGGGAAATGGATGGGCAGATGTTTCGTTGGCTTTAAAAGCTTCCATAGATGTTTTGCTGGAGCGTAATGGTCTGACTGTTTCGGATATTGAGGCAGCAGCGGCTGGTATTTCCGGGCTGGATACTGCCGGGGATCAGCAGCAGGCTGATGCGTGCTTCTCTTCAGCTGGCATTTCCCGTTTTCTTGCAATTAATGATGGCTATCTCCCCATTGCAGCCGAGAACCCGGCTGCGTGGGGAGTTTCTCTTAATTGCGGAACCGGAATGTGCTGTGCGGCAATTGATCCTTCAGGTAACCGGATCAAACTGGCAGGAATGGATGAATGGTCAGGGGACGCAGGAGGCGGAAACTGGATTGTGATGCAGATGTATCGCAAGGTTTACGAAAACCTGATTTTAAAGGATGTTAATACGCCGTTGGTAATGGAATATGTGAAAGCAATGAATCTTGGCAGTAAGGTCGATTTTATAAATTCATGGTCAGATTTGAAAGAAGGGGAGAATGCAGAATGTAAAGCTTTGCATCGTAAGATCATCTGGCTTTTTTTTGAACTTCTCGAGCGCTCTAATCCAGAGGCGCAGGCGCTTGCAGATCAGATGATAAAGTGCGCGGCATACTCCATCGATGCCGCAGTACGGGAACTTCATTTTTCCGGTGAGAAAATTCCGGTATATCTTTCCGGCTCCATTTTGACCAAGGCTGCTTCCTCGGGGTATCTGTCGATGCTGAAGAAAGCTCTTTCCTGCATCTGTCAGGGGAAACTGGAGGTGCATATGTGCACGAAAAGACCTGTGGAAGGGGCAGTGCAGTTGCTGAAGTTTCCTGTTGTTGAAAATTTCAACTTGTCTTATAATAGCATATAAGAGTCAGAGGTAGGACACAGGAGGTAATCATGGGCAGATATCTGAATCCGGGAATGGAGAGCTTTGAAAAAAGTGTAAATTCTGAAATCTATGTAGATAAAACTGGTTTGATCGGATACACGAATCGGGTAATGAATACATTGCAGGGATATGTCTGCGTCAGCCGCCCACGGAGGTTTGGAAAATCCATGGCTGCGAATATGCTTACGGCATATTACAGCAGAGGCTGTGATTCCAGAGAAATATTTTCCAAATTTGAAATATCCGAGAGTCCTGATTTTGAAAAGTACAGAAATAAGTATAATACCATTTTTTTGAATATGCAGGAGTTTCTGAGTAGAAGCGATAGTGTTGAAGCATTGGTTGACCGGGTAAAAAAACTTGTTTTGCGGGATCTGAAGCGAGAATATCCGGATGTGGATTATTTTGACGATACGGATCTGGTGGAATCCATGCAGGATATTTATGAGACTGAGAAGTGTCCATTTGTTGTTATTATAGATGAGTGGGACTGTATTTTCAGGGAGTTCAGGCAGAATAAGGAAGCACAGGAGAAATACCTGGATTTCCTGAGAGACTTGCTGAAGGATAAGGCATGTATTCACTTAGCGTATATGACGGGTATTTTGCCAATAAAGAAATATGGAACCCATTCTGCATTAAATATGTTTGATGAATTTTCCATGATAAATCCAGGCCCTCTTGCACCGTATGTGGGTTTTACTGAGGTGGAAGTGGAATATCTGTGCCATAAATACAGGATGGATATGGAAGAAGTAAAAGCCTGGTATGATGGATATTCATTTTCTATGGCGGCATCTGTTTATAGTCCGCGTTCTGTTGTAAACAGTATGCTCTTCGGAAAAATAGAGAATTACTGGAATCAGACGGAAACATTCGAGGCCCTGCAGGTTTATATTGATATGAATTTTGATGGCCTGAAGGATGATGTTTTGAGCATGATTGCAGGGGAAAGGATTCCGGTTAATACGGGAAGCTTTACCAACGATATGACAACCTTCCGAACAGAGGATGATGTATTGACATTGTTGATTCATCTGGGGTATCTGGCTTATGATTCGGAGAATAAGGTGGTGAAGATTCCGAATAATGAAGTGCGAAATGAGTATGTTAACAGTGTAGCTGCATCGGACTGGGGCGAGGTATCAATTGCGCTGAAGCAATCTGCTGACACGTTAAATGCAATCTGGCAGAGACGGCCACAACAGGTTGCGGAAGGAATACAACTGGCTCATTTTGAAACGTCTCATATTCAGTATAATGATGAAAACGCCTTGAGTTATACGATTTCTCTTGCTTTATATGCTGCAAGGAATTTTTATACAATGCACAGGGAATTGGCTGGCGGAAAGGGATTTGCGGATATTGTATTTATTCCACGCAAGAAATTTCAGGATAAACCGGCACTTGTGGTAGAGCTGAAATGGGACAAGAGTGCAGATGGGGCAATCAGCCAGATTAAAAGAAAAGAATATTGCAGAAGTCTGGAAGAATATGCTGGAAATGCACTTCTGGTTGGAGTGAATTATAATAAGAGAACGAAAGTACATGAATGCATGATTGAAGAGTATAAGCTTTAAATTAAATTCAGAGATGCATATGTGCACGAAAAGGTCTGTGGCGGGGCAGTGCAGTTGCTGAAAGGATAAGAAAAAAGGACAATAATATTATTATCCCAACATATTTGAATATCTCCCAAAAATGCGCCAATATTGGGAGAAAGAAAAGAAGCTTGGGAGAAAGGAGTTGGAATGAGAGTATTTGATTATTCCAAACTTAAGGAAAGGACCTGGGATAATGAGATTCTGGCATATGTTGCACAAATCCATGAGTATAAAGGAAAACAAGATCTGTATCTAAGACAAAAGCCCGTTGAACTTAATCGCCTGATTGAAATTGCGAAAATACAGAGTACAGAAAGTTCGAATCAGATAGAAGGTATTGTGACAACAAATGCAAGATTAAAACAGCTTGTGGAAGATAAAACAACGCCCAGGAATAGAGATGAAGAAGAAATACTTGGATATCGTAATGTCCTAAATATTGTCCATGAAGCTTACGAAGCAATTCCTGTTCGAAGTAATTATATTTTGCAGCTTCACGGTGAGATGTTAAAACATACTGCATTTTCTTATGCTGGTAAATATAAGACCACTCCAAATGAGATTGATATGATGCTTGAAAATGGAGAGAAAGTGGTGTTGTTTAAGCCATTAGAACCTTACGAAACCCCAGATGCAGTAGAACGACTTTGCAATGAGTATAACAAAGCTATAGGGGATGGTATTGTAGATCCGCTCATTCTGATACCTAATTTTATATTAGATTTTCTATGTATTCATCCTTTCAATGACGGAAATGGACGAATGAGCAGACTATTAACATTATTGCTCCTATATCGAAGTGGATATATTGTTGGGCAGTATATCAGTATAGAAAAAGCTATTGCGGATACAAAAGAAACATATTATGAAGTTTTGCAAAATGCGGATCAAAACTGGTATGAGGGAGAGAATGATCCCAAGCCATTTATTAAATATATGTTAGGAATTATTCTATCGTGCTATAGAGAGTTTGAGGCAAGAATAGTATTAGCTGAAAAAACAGGAAAAAAAAGCAAGGCATATGATGTTGTAAAGACATATTCAGAAAACACGCTCGGAAAGTTTTCGAAACATGATGCACTGGTTGCATGTCCTAGTCTTGGAAGTTCCTCAGTAGAATCAGCATTAAAAAAACTGGTTGATGAGGGTGCTATAATACGAACTGGCGCAGGACGCAAAACAATGTATATGAAGAAAAGAGAGTAATTATTACCAGCTGCAGAAAAAATGGAGACTACATTGCGATGATGGCCAAAAAGCTTCCTACAGACTCTGATTACGCCAATTCCAATAAGAATCTGGAAGCAGAAGATTATGAAGTAGACTATGCGATCACATACACCTGCCCATTATACCAAGTGAGAACGCTTGGCTGCTACCACGTAGCCAGGGAAGAAGAACCCCTTCAGAACTATTTTCAATGGGTATGTGACAAGTTGAACCAGACTAATGAGATGCTTGCAGATGGCAGCGGCGACAAGAAGGGCAGATCTTTCAAACACTGGTATTTCGGTCACTGGCACACCGACTGGAACAAAAACTGGCTTGAGCTTATGCACATGGAAGAATTGCCCCAAAAGTGCAGGGCAATTTACCTGGATGTAGAGGATATGGAAACTGGCGAACATATTTTCTTAAAATAATATGGAAAATCGATTGAAAATATCACAGAATAAAATATACTATTTATAAGTATACTACTGCAAGTAGTATATTTTGTTTACGGCGCTTATGATTTGACAACGAGGAGGCTGCTTAAGAGAATTTGCCGGCAGACATAAAGCCCTGTTTTTTTCTGCACAGAGAAGAATGATTCTTTGAATCTTCTGAACTTTTCCAAGATGGTGCAAACATTTTTCGAAGGCTCTTTTATATCTTTTTTTCAAAATTGGGAAGCTGCATTTGAATATATTACAGGAAAAATTTCAGACGAAAAATTGGTATTGATTATTGATGAGCTTCCTTTTCTGGCAGAACCGAATCCTTCAATGACATCTGGAGGCGTTTTCCTCTGAGATTTCACTGGAGGAAAATATAAAAAATAATCTGCTTACGGAAGGGACTTTTTTGAATGATGAACCCCAGACACTTTTGAGGATTGAATTGAGAGAGCCTTCGGTATACAATTCCATTTTAGAGGCGATTTCCAATGGATGTAATAAGATTCGTGAGATTGCAGATCGAATTCATGAAGAGAAAAGCAAGTGCAGCAAATATATGCTTACATTGCAGACTCTGCGATTAATTGAGAAGTGTGTTCCCTGTACCGAGCCAGAAACAAGTAAAAAAGGGATTTATGAGATAACAGATAATTATTATAAGTTCTGGTACAGATTCCTTTTTACAAATCAGAATTATTATTCCATGCTGGGCCTGGAGCTTTCCTGCGAAGAAACTTCCGTTTATTCCATATAAAATGGGAAAATGGTGGGGGAATAATCTATTGATAAAAGCGCAGGATGATGTTGATATACTTGCGTTTGATAAAACGGGAAAGAAAGTGTTGCTCTGTGAATGTAAGTTTCGAAATAAACCAATGCCTATGGAAGAGTATGATGACCTGGTTATGGCTGCAGAAATGTTTAAAAATGCAGAGGAAAAGTATCTTATGTTTTTCAGCAAGTCTGGTTTCACAGAGTCAGTAAAGGAAAGGGCGGTGCGAGAAAACGCGGTGCTGCTTACAATCGAAGACTTGTATTAGAGTCTTTTTCAGACTCGCTCTAAGGAGTATAAAGAATGAACAGAAAAAACTTTCTGAAAAATAAGAAAATCAACTGGATCAAAGTGGTTATCCAGATATTGTCCCTTGCTTTAATTCCAGGCTTATTTGAAGGGGAATTTGCAGCTGTGGGAAATATTGTTTCCTGCATATACAAGGGAAATATTTCATGGGAAAGTGTGAAGTATTCCGTATGGATGCTGGTGGCAACTGTGCCGGCAACAGTACTTGTGGGAAGGTTTTTCTGCGGATTTTTCTGCAGTTTTGGAGCAGTGCAGGATTTGCTATGGCTTGGATCACATAGATTGCGGGCATTATTTCCGGGAAAAAGAAATCTGAAAAAGGCTGACCGGATATTCAGATTTGCCAAGTATGCAGTGCTTTTTTACTTTATAATATTCGTATGGAGTGGCGTAACAGCTGTGAAAACAACCGGCCCGTGGCAGGTGTTTGGGCAGTATGTTTCATTTGGTCACTGGCCGGGACTGAAGCCTTTGCTTTCTGTTGGAGGAATTCTGCTTCTTGTGATCTTTATCGGCTCACTGTTTGTGCAGAGATTTTTTTGCAGATATTTTTGCCCTATGGGAGCAATTTATTCACTGATTTCACAGGCGTCTTTCCTGAAAATTGATAAGCCGCGGGACGGGTGCGGAAAATGTCATTTATGTACCTCGAAATGCCCCATGGGGATGGATCTTACGAAGAAAGACCGGATTGCCGGAGGAGAATGTATCAGCTGTCAGAAGTGTGTAAGTTGGTGTCCGAAAGGAAATGCGCGCTTTAGAAGCAGATATGGAGTACTGATCGGAGTGGGCGTTACCTGTATTACAATCATGGTGTCACAGCTCTTTATAGAAGGAAATCTGGCTAGAGAGAAAACGGCAGATTCAGTGAAAAAAACGGCAGGAAATAATGCTGAAGGTAACTTTCAGAATGGTATTTACACAGGAACCGGTGAGGGCTACAGAGGCAAGGTGACGGTTACGGTAAAGGTTGCCGATGGGAAGATAACGGAGCTTGTACTGGATGATTATGCAGATGATAAGTCTTATATGGAGAGAGCGAAAAACAGGATTTTCCAGGAGATGATCAGCAGGCAGAATACAGATGTAGATACAGTTTCCGGAGCGACTTACAGCAGTAACGGCTTGATTGAAGCTGTGAATAAGGCACTGGGAAATGAGGAAGGTGAAGGGAAGAAACCCGAACAGGAAGAATCTGAAGATAAGCAATCCTTTATAGAGGCTGGACGTTTTCAGAATCTGACAGATGGCATTTATACCGGCTCGGCCGATGCATTTCGAGGTGATGTGGAGGTTCAGGTTACAGTTGAAAAACAGAAGGTAACAGATATTTCCATTCTTTCCTATTGTGATACAGAGGAATACTTTTTCAAGGCAGCACCAGCTGTAATCGAACAGATGAAGGCTGAGCAGAGTCTGAATGTAGACGCGGTAAGTGGAGCAACCTACAGCAGTAATGGGATTATTCATGCAGTTGCAAATGCACTGGAGATTCCGGAGAATCAGTATGCACCAAGACCTGGCAGGAATCTGACTGCAAAGAAAAAGAACCATGGGCATATTGTGAAGCATGAGATAACAAGTCAGGAAGAGTATGAGGAAAAAGTAGAGAAATATTCAAAGTGATATGGTCATCCGAAAAAATAAAAGCTTCTGAATCAGATACAGGACTGAAAAATCCTGTATCTGTCAGAAGCTTTTATTTTTGATTTGTATCCATATTATTTTCTGCCATAGACAGATATTTATATGTTGGCAGAAAGTTAGTGCTTTTTGCCTGTCTATAGTATTGAATAAAAATACGTTCCATAATATTGGGAATCTGAGATTCAACCGGCTGAAATAGGATGATCAGATACTGCATGGAACTATATCTGGTACAGATATCCACACGCCGGATGGTGTTTTGGATAGCCTGTTCCATATGGGAAAGTGTCTGCTCAATTTCCTCAATATGAGCGGGAGTGTCCGAAGTGGCTTCCAGTGTGAGCATTACCAGATAGCAGCGGCTTCCGCTTCGGATAATGAGCTGTTGCATATATTCATACTGTCTGGAAAAATCCCGGTAATTCAGTTCAAGAGCACCTGCATAGCTGCCACTTTTGCGAAGCGCGTCTGCCACCTGCTGAAGATCCCTGGCAGTACCTGGTGAATCGGAAGAGGAATGACTGATCTGATGATAAAAGGAAAAGTGATTTTTACCATTTTGCTTTACATTGTATAATGCCTTATCTGCTTTGGAATAACAGTCTGCAAAGGTATCGCTGGTAGTGAACATATACAAACCGGCAGACAGAGCAGCATCTTTGATTTCAGGATCAGCTTCTGCGATGGAATGGAAGTGGTGGAAAAGCCGTGTCGTTAGTTTCGACACATTTTCAGCACTTATGTCTGGCAGAAACAGAAGAAATTCATCTCCACCAAGACGACAGGCAATACCGTTGGCTGTATAGCGTGAAAGCAGGGTTCCCAGATTCCTTAAGGCGCGGTCACCGGCCATGTGTCCATAAACGTCATTGATTTTTTTCAGATTATCCATATCAAGGAAAATAAGACAGCCGTTATGTTCCTGCATGAATTCTGCAATAAGCCGCTCTCCAAGGCTTCTCATAGGAAGACCGGTCAGGAAATCATAATTCTTTGAATCCTCCTGGTTCTTTATGGTGCTGACTACTTCTGAAATGAATTTGTTAATGGTGTGGTCAGCCTCTGGTGGAGCTGTTATTTCCTGTGTGCGGATATTGTGGAGAACAACACGCTTTTCATCTAATAGCTTTAAAAATACATCTGTAATTTCCGGATCAAACTGTTTCCCGCGGTTCTTACTGATTTCCTCCCGGATCATTTCCGGAGGAAGTGCATTTCGGTAAATTCTGCGGGAATTCATGGCATCATAGCTGTCTGCCATTGCGGTGATGCGTGCATGAATGGGAATTTCGACACCAGAAAGCCCGTCTGGATATCCATTTCCATCATACCGTTCGTGATGATTTCTGGCACTTCAACAATATGAGGGACAAAGGTAATATCCTTCAGTATTTCTGCACCGATGACGGTATGTTTTTTTATCAGATTATACTCGTCATCTGTAAGTCTGGAGGGCTTGTTTAAGATCAGATCCGGAATACCAATTTTTCCAATATCGTGAAGGTAAGCGGCATGCTTTAACTGCTGGATTTCCTCTGAAGACCATCCAAGCTCGGCTGCAATAAGTGCGGCATATTCTGCAACCCGGTAGGAATGTCCGCGGGTGTACTCGTCCTTGGCCTCGATGGTGGTGGACAAAGTCTGCATCATTTGCAGAGAAAGGATCTCTGTCTGCTTCTGTTTGCGTTCCAGTTCCTGTTGCTGGCGCTCATTCTCTATATGCTGGATGCTTCGAAGAGTCCGGACAATGTTGACAAACAGCAGAATAAGCATTCCAATGCCAATAAAAAGACCGGACAGGGATGTGACAAAATATACAGAGACACATTCAGCAGCAACGCAAAGCAAAATGAGCAAATGAGCCAGGAGCAGAAGATGGTCGGAGGCTTTTTTTCTGTTTCGGATGTAGAGGCAAAGATGGATAAACACCATCAGGAAAGTACCTATCAGTATGATCTGCCCCAGGGGGAGGGTTTCAATGAAGTCTGCAATATTTGCTATGGCCAGAATAGAGCAGACTATAAAATTCAGCAGGGAGATTCCGATTACAATATGATAAAGCCTGCGGTGAAGTCCGTGCTGTACATTGTCTGCATAAAGCAGAAGGGGAATCGGTCCAAGGAGGATCATAACAAAGCACAAGGAAGCCAGGGCAGATGAGTTTGGAATCAGCAGCTGGCGAATCTTGGACTCGCCCAGCATCCAGGTTGCTCCCATTATCATACACCAGCCAAGATATTCCATGTCAAAGCTTGTGTGGTACACAAAACCAAGGGTAAGGCTGAAAAGAATGGTGGTCAGTCCTGCAAACAGGGTGAAAAATGCGATGTAAGTAGCCAGTCCGTAATGGTTGAAGATCAGCTGCCAGATGTCCGCTTTATCTCCGCAGAAAATCTGGTTCACAACACCGGAATAGTTGGAGGTGTAGGTGGTCAGTTCAATGCGGAGCTCCTTTCCGGCATCTTCATGGGAGGTGGAGCAGAAAATGAAACGGCTGGCGGAATTTTTCCCAATCAGACGGGTTTTACTGGTGCTGTACTGCTCTCTTAAGGTGCCGTTTATGTATATGTTTACGTCCTGCAGGGAGGAACGAATCGCTATAGATGAGGCATCAAAATCTGCCGGAAGGGTAGATGTGATGACCATGGTTTCGCCTGCGGGAACATCATAGGAACCGGGAACTGTGATTTCTTCAGTGGTGCCGTCAGATTTTTCCCAGGTAAAGGTTCCGGGATAGAGGAGGGACGGAGAGTTTCCGCTGACAGTTCTTTCATCCGCACCGAAAAACTGCATGAAAATGAACCATCCAAGAATGGCGAGTATCAGAAAATAGAAAATGTATCTTGGTTCCTGGCGGGCAGGGGATTTCTCCTTGGTCATGGTAATTCTCCTTGTATGTGAATGGTGTTAAATTTTTGTGATTGTTAATTGTATTATACTATATGCGAAGAGATTCATCAAAACATTATTATCCGCAATGGTTGGAAAAATTTTTAAAATCTTTCAGAAATCTGACCGTTTCGGTATACGAAATTCCAATAAAGTGGTATAGTTAATCTAGATAAGTTTTACAAAAATATGTGGTGTTTGGGATGAATTGAGAAAAATTCTGTCAAAAAACATGTGAAGTACGGGGGAAAATATGGATATTTTAGTTGTGATCGATATGCAGAATGATTTTATTGACGGGGCGCTTGGCACACCGGAGGCGGAAGCGATTGTGCCTAATGTGGTGGACAGAGTGAAGAATTTCAATGGTCTTGTGCTGGCGACCAGGGATACTCACGGTGGGGATTATCTGCAGACCCAGGAGGGCAGAATGCTTCCTGTAGAGCACTGCATCCGCGGCACCTACGGCTGGGAGATCCGGGAGGAGATTGCAGAGCTTCTGGAGTCCGGACCCATTGACAAGCCAACCTTTGGCAGCGAAACCCTGGGAAAAGTTCTGAAAGAATTTAATAAATCAGAGATCATTGACAGTATTACACTGGTCGGGCTTTGCACAGATATCTGCGTGATCTCCAACGCCATGCTGCTGAAAGCATTTTTGCCGGAGGTACCGATCATGGTAGATTCTCTTTGCTGCGCCGGAGTGACGCCGGAGAGCCATGAACGGGCGCTGGAAGCGATGAAAGCCTGCCAGATAGAGGTCCTTTAGGGAGTCATGAGAAAACAAAATTTGGAAGTGGTTGCTTAAAAAAATGCCGCAAAGTCACGGAAAGTGGTGATTTTGTGGCATTTTTATTTTTCTGTGTCAAAAGAAAACTTATTTTCTCATATTTCCATCAAAATCACATGATACTATATTAAAGTAAATTGCGGCTTCTGTCTGATGGGAAACCGCAACGATTTACAGAGCATTGAAGCCTGTTTGAAATACAGAAAGCCTTTTTCAAACACGTTCTAGCGACAGGCTTTAAGAGAGAGGAAAGAGCCGTGAAAAAAATAGAGATTCTTGTTGTAGAGGATGAACCGAAATTAGCACAGACGATTTCTGACTTTCTGAGGATTCAGAACTATGAAGTAGAGACAGCACTGACCGGGAACAAAGCCCTGGAATATTTTTGCCAGAATAAGCAGAAGGTGGATCTGATCCTTCTGGATCTTATGCTGCCGGATATTTCCGGATATACCGTATTGAAAGAGATCAGGAAAATATCGGAGGTTCCGGTTATTATTTTGTCTGCAAGGTCGGCAGTGGCAGACCAGATGAGCGGATTTGAGAAAGGTGCAGATGATTATATCACCAAGCCCTTTACTCTGGCACTTGTAAAAATGCACATTGAGGCGGTGCTGAAGCGTGCCGGGAAGCTGCGGACTATGGTGGAATACAACGATCTGCAGGCAGATGTAAATGCACAGCTTTTATTTTACAAAGAGCAGCATATCCCCACCACCAGGAAGGAATTTGATCTGATGGTTTACTTCATGGAGCATCCGGGAATTGTTCTGCCAAGAGATACCATACTGAATGCGGTGTGGGAATACGATTATACAGGTGATGTGCGGACCATTGATACTCTGGTGAAGCAGCTGCGGAAAAAAATGGGAGAAGGCTGCAATTATATCCGGACTGTTTACGGCGTGGGCTACATTTTCGGGGAGGACATCCATGAAAAATAAAAAAAATTTCTGGAGAGATGGGAAAGCTCTGTGGATTCAGATTATTGCCTTTGCGGTGGCAGTCATGCTGTATAGCGTGTGCTGTTATCCCATATATACTTCATCAAAGACCAGAATCATGCGTCAGCTGTATGAAGATATCCATGACATGGATCTTGAGGAGCTTAGCGAGGACGACGAAGAAACACTTGGTGATTATCAGAAAGAAAAATTTGAGACTATAATTGCGAATGAAAATTATGAGCAGATTTATACGTCCAGAGCATCTCTGAAAACTATGCAATCCCGTAAGTACATAGAAAACAAAATTGCCCAGTACACAGAAGAAGGAACCCTGGAACAGCGTCGCATGGAATCCAGGCATATTCTGATGTTTCGTGGGAAGATTATACAGGATGGACATACATTTTATGTTTACCTGCGGAAAGATGTTCAGTCAGTTCTGGAAGTGATTGAGGGAACCAGATTATATCTGGCGGTTGTTTTGCTTCTGATGGTGGGATTAAGCTATTTCCTAGAAAAAATGAGTAAAGCAAGTACCGAGAAAAAAGCAAAGCAGTCTGACTATCAGCTTCTGGAAAGCCAGAGAGAATTTGTGGCGAATATTTCCCATGAATTAAAAACACCTCTTGCAGTAGTGTCCAGCCAGGTGGAAATGCTGGAAATCGCAGGAGATAAGATTGATCGTTCCTACTATTATTCTTCCATTCACGAGGAGCTGGACAAAATGTCCAGAATGGTAGGAGAACTCCTTGATTTTTCCATGTTGGACAATCAGATGAGTTCCATGGAAATGAGCCGTGTAAATGTATCAGAAATGATAGAATATCTGCTTCTTCGATATGATGCTATGTTCCGCAAAAACGAGATCAAAGTGGAACAGGAAATCGAAAAGAACTGTTTCGCATACGGAAACCGCATGTATCTGGAAAGAGCCGTAAACAATTATCTGATGAATGCGTTTCAGCACACAGAGCAGGGAAAGCGGATCCGGATCACTCTGAAGAAAGAGAAAAAGCAGATACGTATGGAAGTCTACAACGATGGAGAGCAGATTAAAGAAGAGCAGATGGAGCATATCTGGGACAGTTTTTACACAACTTCCCAGAAGAAGAAACCAGTCACATCTGAGAATGAAGTACGTAACATTGGTCTTGGACTTTTTGTGGTCCGAAAGATCGTGGATAAACATAAAGGAAGCTGCGGAGCCCAAAATCTGGAGAACGGAGTGATGTTCTGGCTTCAGCTTCCGGAAATCAGGGATTTGGGAAAATGAGAAAGTGGAATAAAAAAACAAAAATTGCAGTATTTATTATATTTTTAATTTTAGCTGTGCTGTTTGCCGCTCTATGCTGGAAAAAACGCCGTGGAATCTATAATACATATATGAAGCTTACTGGTCAGGAAATTCCTTATTCAGTCCAGGAAAAAAGAAGGAAAAAATATGGATATTATGACCAGGAATTGAATGCTTCCATGAATCTGGAAAATCCGGTTTACATAACTGAGAATGACGGTTCTGCAAATGAGATCGAAACAGATATTCCAAGAGAAACCACACGTATAGCATCCTCTTATGAAATCGACCAGCAGCTGCAGGCCGAGCTGGAGAATGGATACAGCTGGGAGGAGCCTATGGTGATCCAGAATCCTTATCAGGTTTCTCCATTGACAGCGGTGATTATTTTCGACACAAAAGAAGAGTGTGCGGTGCGTTTTACGGTCAAGGGAAAAACGGAAGCCGCAGATATCAGTGGAGAAGTGGAAGCTGCTGTTTCACACAGAATCCCGGTGATCGGTCTTTACCCGGCAATGGAAAATACAGTTGTTCTGGAGCTTCTGGATAAATCAGGCAAGGTTACAGATTCCCAGGAAATCACTATTACAACGGATGAACTTCCGGATAAACTGGATGATGCTGTGAAACCGGTGAAAACAAGCGGTGAATCTGCATTTGAACTGACTATGGTATATGGACAGCGGACAACCTTCCCATTTGCTTATGACTGTATGGGAGATATCCGTTGGTACATGAGCGGAGAATTTACTTCTGGAATTTATATGCTGTCAAATAGCAGGATGATAGTTGCCTCCAATGAAGCTTTTATGCCATCCCAGGCCAAACCGCAGACAACCAATCTCTATGAGATGGATTATCTGGGACGCGCCTACACCATGTACTATGTGGCGGGTGGAAACCACCATGAAGTGATCGAAAAAGAGCCTGACGGAAATCTTCTTGTCCTGACCAGTTCCCTGGAAGGTCACATTGAGGATAAAATCCAGGAAATTGACAGACAGACCGGAGAAGTTGTAAATGAACTGATAATGGAAGATATTTTTGGAGGGAAATATGAGGACCGGGTTGACTGGACTCATTTAAACACCGTGTCTTATCAGCCGGAGACAGATACCATTGTGATCAGTCCGCGAAATCTGGAATCTGTAGTCAAATTGAACTGGACGACAAAGGAAATCCAGTGGATACTCTGCGATCCGAGATTCTGGGAAGGCACAGAATATGAGAAATATGTGCTTCAGCCGGAAGGAGATTTTGTTTATCAGTTCCAGCAGCATACTGCCTACCAGATGGAAACAGATCTGGATGGAGATGACCAGACAATAAAAGTCAGTATGTTTGATAATCATTATGTAAAAGTACGAAAGTCCGATGTATTGCAATACTTTGATGGTGAAAAAGAATCTTATCTGTTGGTTTATGCTGTAAATGAAGCAGAAAAGACAGTAAAGCAGATTAAAAAGATTCCTACTGTATGGTCTACCATTACTTCTTCTGCTATTTATGATGCTGACAGTAATCATATTTTCGGTATGTGCGGTCATGTGAAGGATTCTGAAGATAAACGAAGAGGAATGAACTATGAGTTTGACTATGATACAGAAGAGCTGATCAATCAGTTCAGCATCAAAAGCTATTATTATCGCGCATCAGAGATGAAAATTGACTGGAATGATCTGGCAGCAGTCATGGAAATAAAAGACAACTATATTATGGGAGAATTATATCAGCCTGTAAAAGCGACCTGGTTCTTCTGGCAGAAGAAGCCGGAACAGGTACTGGATGACGGCGAGATTACATTGCATCTTACCGGACAGGTGCTTTATGCAGGCGCTTATGATCACCAGATTTCCCAGATTATTTTTCATGGAAAGAAAAATACTTATGTGTATGACACTACAGACATCCGTCTTCATACGAAATCTTACCTGCAGTTCTATGAGAACATTCCGGTACCGCTGCAGGGAATGGAAGCGGATGATTATGAGATTTATGTTGTATATCAGAACGAATTTTATGATTTGGAACAAAATATAAAAATTAAGTGATTTAATGCTGCTGTTCACTGGTAACATTCTGCGAAGCGTGTTGCTGTGAATGGTGGAAACAGTAAAACTTTAAATTTTTACAGGCAATATTAAGAAAGTGTTTCTGTTTTATTGCGGAACTATGCTATAATAGTTGATAACACGACCAGAGCGTGTTTGAAAAATGATTCCGGCACATTTGGCAGAATATTTATTTCAAACATGCTCCAGGTAAATGAAGTTATACCAGAAAAATAAAGGGAGTAAAAAAATGAAGAAAAAAGTTTTATTACAGGTAATGGGAGCCGTTCTGGTGGCTGGTTTAATGGCTGGTTGTGGTGGCACAAATGATACAAAGACGGAAGAGAATACCAAGACAGAAGCTGCCGCAGACAATGCTGATGCCAAGGAAGAGCCTGACAGCACGGAAGCAGAAGATACAAGTGAAGATTCTGCAAGTACTGATTCCGCTGAAGAAGACAGTGCAGAGGCAGATGACACAGCTGCAGAAGCAGAGAGTACAGGTGAGGATTCTGCAAGTAGTGATTCAACAGAAGCAGACAGTGCAGAGGTGGCCGACAGCAAGGAGACAGAAGCAGCAGGAAGTTCTGCTGGTACAGCAGCCCAGACTGCAAACAGTGATGCATACGGCGAGGTTGTTTCTGCAGCAGGATGGAATATTACAGTAGAAGATGTGGAGATCAATTCCTCTCTTGAGAATGTAAGCGTAGAACTTGGCTATACAGGTGTGGAGACAAGCGACTACAAGAAAGAAGCTGACGCAGGCAAGACTTTCTGTATGATTAAGCTGAAGATCGAGAAAGACGGCAGCAAGGAGACTTTGGACTGGGCGAATCTGAAGCTGACTGACAGTGAAGGAAATGAATATAGCAGAATGGATGATGAATTCATTTCAGAGCTTGGTATGACACGTATGGCAGGAACCACTTTGAATTTCGGTTCCAACGAGGGCTGGATCGCATTTGAGATTGACGAGAATGCAGAAGGTCTGGAGCTTAGCTATCCATTTGAGGCAGAGGAATATCACTGCGCATTATAAGGATGATAAAAAATGCAGACAATCCGTCAGCTGCCATGACGGTGGTATGAAAATGCGGATTTTGTATTAGATCGTGTTTGAGAAATCATAAAATTGTACAGGAGGCTGGCATGAAGAATAAAAGATATCGGGAACTGGCTGCAATACTTGTAATGATGACAATGACAGTGGGTTCTATTACTACAGTTGCAGCAGAAACAGAAATTACAGCAGAGGAAGAAACTACAGCAGAGACAGAAACAGATGAGCCGGAAACAGAAACTGTCGAGGATGCAGAGAATGCAGATTCCGAGGCAGCAGAAACAGCAGATACCCAGTCCCAGGCGACAGCCCTGGAAGTAACAGACCGGTTTGCACAGCAGACTGCTGTTGACGAAGCGCTCCTTCAAGAGGCGTCAAACGGCTACAGTCTTGATGAGGCCCTGATTGTAGTCAATCCATATGGAATGTCCCCTTTAAGTGCAGTTGCCGTTTTTTCCACAGAGAAAGCCTGCGGCGGAACTGTTACTGTGAAAGGGAAATCCGCAGAGAACGATGTGACGGGGACTTTTGAGGAGGCAACGGAGCATATCGTCCCGATTTATGGTCTTTACAACAATGATACCACAGAGGTTGTAATCACTCTGGATGATGGGACTTCTGCTACCTTTGAAGTAACCACAGAAGATATAGGTGTTGATTACGGTACAATCCAGACAGAGATGAAAAGCGAGGCAAGTTACGATTATTCGAACCTGACTTTTGTCTGCTCCACTATGGGAACCCTGTATGGAGTAGATGCGGCCGGAGATATCAGATTCTTTACCAATATTGGCGGAACTCTCGGAGTTCACCAGCTGGAGAACGGGCATCTTCTCATGCCTGCATCCTATGTGCTGAAGAGCAGCTATTATAAAGAAGGAATGATCGAAGTCGACCTTCTGGGAAAAATTTACCGTGAATACATGATTCCTGGTGGCCAGCATCACGATTTCGTGGAGCTTCCGGATGGCAATCTCCTGGTGGCTTCTGACAGCCCGGACTTAAGCACAGTTGAGGACTACGTGGTAGAAATTGACCGTGAGACCGGTGCTGTTGTATGGGAGCTTGACATGAAAGATCTCATCAGCCAGGAAGATGGACAGTCTGCTTCTATGGATTCAGACGGAAGTGAGGAAGCTGACTGGTTCCATAATAATGGTCTTGCCTATGATGCAGAGAATGATCTGGTTCTTCTTTCTGCAAGACACAAAGATGCCATTGTAGCAGTAAATAAAGAGGACAAATCCCTGGCATGGATCCTTGGAGATCCTACAGGCTGGGATGGTGTGGATCAGTCTTACTTCTTTACTCCGGAGGGAGAAGATTTCGAATGGTTCTATGCACAGCATAATGTTTCCATTCTGGATAATGGAGATATTGCTCTTTTTGACAATGGTACTGCCAAGGTAAAACGTGTGGATGGCGATAACCGTGTAAGTGGTGATAACGTATATTCCCGTGCGGTTGTTTATCAGATTGATACAGAGAACATGACCGTTTCCCAGGTAACTGAGTATGGTAAAGAGCGAGGCGCCGACTGGTATTCGGACTGGATTTCCGGTGTGGTTTCCCTGGATGGAACACAGGATCATCTGTGGATCACAGCTGGCTCCCACCTGCATAGCGATGAAGAAAACCGCAGTGATTATTATCCGAAAGATATGTTTGTACAGGGACTGACCAAGACCACACATATCGATCAGGTAGATAATGGAGAGCTGAGCTTTGAACTGACGATCTCCGGTGACACTTATAATGCGCTGACCTATCGTTCTTTCCGCATGCCCCTTTATACAGAAGGAAAATATGATCCATCCGCAGTTCCGGAGGTGCTTGGTTCTCTTGGAGAGACAAGTTATGAGGAAAGCAGCATTGATGTGAGTACTACAGAGGCTTTGCCAGATGGCTGGAATTTCCTGCTGGATGGAAGCAAGATCAGTGTGAACGGAAGCTTCCAGACCCAGACCGCAGCAGCAGATCTGCTGGCTGGAAAGATGATCCTGATAAGCGGTGAGTCCCAGAGAGCTTATCTGCTGACACAGACTCCTTCTGAAGGAGATGACGGAACAAATGTTACAGTTAAGGGCTGGACGGCAGTTGACGGGCTGGAAGGTCAGGAATGGGATATTTACCTGGAACTGGACGGTGTTCTTTATAATACGGGATATATGTACAGTCAGGCATAAGTATATAATTTGTCAAAATGGGTTCAAGAGCCTTGAACCCATTTTGACGTTACAGGCTTTGCAGCCTGTACGGACATAACGACAAAAATTTGAGGAGCTTACAGTATGAAAAAATGGAGCAAAAAGAAAAAAATCACCATTCTGCTTCTGTTTCTGGTGCTGCTTGCATTGTTTGCAGGCCTTTGCTGGAAAAAGCGGCGGGGAATTTATAATACTTACATGAAACTTACTAATCAGGAAATTCCCTATTCTGTAAAAGAAAAACGGAAGAAAAAATATGGCTATTACGGTCAAAAGCTGAATGTTACCATGGATGTGGATGACACGATTTCCATTCAGGAAAACGATGATTCCGCGAATGATATCCAGACAGAAATCCCTCAGACGAAAACATTGGTGGCAACCTCCTATGAGATTGACCAACAGCTGCAGGCAGAGCAGGAAAATGGATATACATGGGATGATCCCATGGTTATTCTCAATCCATATCAGATTTCCCCATTAACTGCAGTAGTACTTTTTGACACAGAAGAAGAGTATGGAGTGCGCTTTACTGTGAAAGGAAAAACTGCAGCAGCAGACATCAGCGGAGAGATAGATGCGGCCAGTTCACACAGAGTGCCCATTATCGGTCTTTATCCGGGAGAGGATAATACAGTAGTACTGGAACTTCTGGATGATTCCGGCAGAGTGAAGGATTCCCAGGAGATCACCATTACAACAGAAGCTTTGCCAGAGTCTCTTACGGATGTGATCGAACCTGTGGAGACCAGTGGAGAATCTGCATATGATCTGACCATGGTTTACGGACAGCGCACTCATCTTCCTTTTGCATATGACTGCATGGGAGATATTCGCTGGTATATGAACAAAGAGACTGGAAATTATGGCCTTTACATGCTTTCCAACTGCAGAATGATCTGGCAGGATACTGCCGGATATGTTCCGAACCTGGAGAAGCCTCAGTCTACCAATCTTTATGAGCTGGATTATCTGGGAAGAGCTTACAACATGTATTATCTTTCCGGGGGAAGTCATCATGAGGTAATTGAGAAGGAGCCAGGCGGAAATCTTCTGGTGCTTACAAGCTCCATGCAGAGCCATTGTGAAGATAAAGTTGAGGAAATCGACCGGCAGACAGGTGCGGTGGTAAATGAACTGAAACTTCAAGATATTATTAAATGCAAATACGAGAATCTGGTTGACTGGGCTCATATTAATACGGTTTCCTATCAGCCGGAGACAGATACTATTCTGCTCAGTGTCCGCAATCTGGAATCTGTGATCAAGGTAAACTGGACAACCAAGGAAATCCAGTGGATTCTTTGCGATCCAAGATTCTGGGAAGGCACAGACTATGAAAAATATGTGCTGAAAGCAGATGGTGATTTCATTTATCAGTTCCAGCAGCATACAGCATATCAGATCGATACAGATCTGGATGGCGATGACCAGACTATAGAAATCACCATGTTTGATAACCATTTCCTGTGGAGAAGGAAGAAAGATATCGACTATTATGACAAGACAGAGGAATCCTACCTGCTGGTATATTCTGTAAATGAAGCAGAAGGTACTGTGAAGCAGATTAAGAAGATTCCTACGGTATGGTCCAAGATCACATCCGCAGCGATTTATGAGGCTGACAGCAATCATTTCTTCGGAATGTGCGGTCATGTGGCAAATGCAGAAAACGGCTGGAAGGGAATGACCTACGAGTTTGACTACGATACAGAGAAGGTCCTGAATCAGTACTGTCTTAAGAAAACCTTTTACCGTGCAGAGGAAATGCGGATTGATTACAACGATCTTGCAAGTCCTATGGAGCTGGATGAGAATTATATCAAAGGAGAATTGTGGCAGCCGGTGAAGACCTGGAAATGGCTGTGGAACAAGAAACCGGATCAGGTGCTTCCGGCAGATACCCTGACATATAACATCACTGGAAAAGTGCTCTATATAGGGACCTATGATCATCAGATTTCCCAGATCATTTTTAAAGGGGCGAAGAATACCTATGTTTATGATACAACAGAGGTTCGTCTGCATATGGAAACATTTCTGGATTTCTATGAAAATATCCCGGTGCCGCTTCAGGGAATGAATGCAGATAATTATGAAATCTACGTCATGTATCAGGACGGATTTTATGATACACAGCAGACCTTTGCAATCAATTAAACAGGTGATATTGCAAAGCCAGAATAGTAAGGGTATTGAGCCCGGATTCAGCTGCCGCAGCTGAATCCGGGAAAAATATACAGCAAAGCAGGGCGCGCAGATTGCGGGAATGATTTTCAAACACGCTCTGGACGCGGAAAAAAATGCTGCAAAATCATTTTTGCAATGATTTTGCAGCATTTTCTATGACTGGGAAAAACTTTTGCGGTATGCCGCCGGGCTGTAGCTCAGAGTCTTTTTGAAAACAGAGCAGAAGTAATTGCTGGAAGAAAAGCCCAGCTGGTAAGCAATATCTGTAATGGAATCATCTGTAGTCTTCAGAAGCATCTGTGCCCGATCCATTTTCTGGAGGGTAATGTATTCAGCAGGAGTAATTCCCAGTTCTTCTTTAAATTTGGCTTTAAAACGGGATAGAGAATAGTTGGATGCCTGGGCAAGCTCCTGAAGTGTAATGGGGTTTTCAATATTCTGTTCAATGTATTTCAGCGCATGTCCGATGTCACTGTTCAGCTGTTCATTGATCTCTTCCTGGGCTGGAACTGCAGTCAGGTAGTTCAGACTGGCAAGTACACAGGTCAGATACTGGACACCGGCAATGGAGTCGCCTTCTGTTCCGTAAGAAATCAGGTTAAAAGCAGTGCGCAGCATGGAAATCTGGGAACTGCCTACATGGTACAGGTGCTGATCCATATTCAGAAGCCGATGGCACAAAATATTGCTGTAATGCTGGTTCAGACCAAGGAAATTATCGTGCTCCTTCAGATCCAGCTGCATTGCAAAAAATTCGCAGCGGTTCTGGGCAATATGTCCTGTAGTATGAAGCTCATAAGGTCTGGTGATAAAAAGGTTATTTCCGGTAGCACAGTAGCTGGTGCGGACGCCGCCTTTCATAACGTAAGTCTTGCGCTGGCCTTTCACCATGAAATGAAGCTCGATGATATCAGAGTGATAATGCAGAGGAACCGGAACGCCAGGTGCCATAGGTGTAAAATGAGAAAGATTTCTAAGCCCCGGGATCTTATGTTTATCTGCTGTTAATATTTTTTTATGTTCGTTCCATATGTAATCGTCAAATATTTCCTGTTCCATTCAAGTCGCCTCTTCTTATGTCCGTGAATTATTGTGTTGCAGTCTGTTTTACTACTGTTCACTGGTAACGTTCCGCGAAGTGTGTTACTGTGAACGAAGTGAACCGTAACTCTGTTTTGTTTACCGCACTATGCTGTGCTGCTTTGTATTCTTTTTCGTACAAAGTTATAAAATAGTACTAAATATTTTGCTGAAAGCAATTTTAAATTATTTATATTATACTATAGTCACAGTTGAAAAGCAATTGCGCGGTTGCAGTGGATAGTAAATGTTGTTGTTCATTCCGTTCATAAAAACACATCGCGGAACGTTACCGGTGAACAGCAACAAGTAAACATCAAGAGGGAGAAGAGCATGAAAAAAACAATTGCAGGCGGCGTATGGCCGGTTATGATCACACCTTTTACAGAGGACAACAGGATCGACTATGATGCAGTCCTTCGAATCATTGAGTGGTATGACAAGAACGGTGTTGACGGAATCTTCGCAGTATGTCAGTCCAGTGAAATGTTTGAGCTGAGCCCACAGGAGAGAGTGGAGCTTGCAAAATTTATTATCAATAATACACCAAAGCACATGGGAGTAATTGCTTCCGGACATTGCGCTGAGAAGGTAGAGGATCAGATCCGCGAAGCTCAGACTGTAATCGATGCCGGTGTAGATGCATATGTTTTCATTTCCAATCAGTTTGCAAAAGAGAACGAGAGCGAAGATGTAGCTAAGAAAAATATTGAATATCTTCTGGATCACATTGATGGAGATATGTTCGGTGTTTATGAGTGCCCGGCACCATACAAGAGACTTCTTTCACCAGAGCTTCTCAAATGGTGTGCAGAGACTGAGAAATTTGCATTCCTGAAAGACACCTGCTGTGATCTTGATCAGCTGGAAGCAAAATGCAAAGCAGTTGAGGGCACCGGATTAAAGATCTTCAATGCAAATGCAGCAACACTTCTTCGCAGCATGGAAATGGGATGTGCAGGATACTCAGGAGTTATGGCAAACTTCCATCCGGATCTTTATGTATGGCTTTGCAAGAACTATAAAGAGCAGCCGGAGAAAGCACAGGAGCTTATGAACTTCCTTGGCGCTGCTTCCATGGTTGAGTGCCAGGTATATCCGGTAAACAGCAAATACCATATGAATCTGGTAGGTGTGCCGATGACACTTCAGTCAAGAAGACAGGATTATAAGCTTCTTACAGGAAGCAAGAAATTAGAGATCGAAGAGTTCTGTGCGATCACAGAGACCTTCCGCAAGAGCTTTTTTGGAAAGTAATCAGAGATAACTGCCGGAACGGTGGGGACCGTGAGGCCGGCTGAAAGGTATTTCTTAAGATTTGTAATTGGGGTTACAAATATACGTGAAAAAAAGGAAACAAAAACACATAGTGTGTAAAAATCAGGAGGATGAGAGAATGAAAAAAAGATTAATGGCAGCAGTATTATCAACAGCTATGGCAGCAACAATGCTGTTAACAGGAAGCATCAGTGTACAGGCAGCAGATGCTGCAGCAGCAAATGACCCGGCAGTAGAGCTGATCTTTACATCAGTATCTGTAAGCGGTGACTCCCATACAGAGGCTATGTATGAGTTTGCAGATAAAGTAGAGGAATTATCCGGTGGTTCCGTAACATGTAAATGCTACGACAACGGTTCTCTGTTCTCTTCTGAGAACGAGTTCGATGCTCTTCTTAACGGAGATGCAGATCTGGCATATATTTCCTTCCCGACAATTGCAACACAGATTCCGTCCTACAGCATGTTTGCTTCCGGATATCTGTTCAGCTCTTATGAGCATATGACAAGCGTTCTCAACGGTGACATCGGACTTAACAAGATCCGTCCACAGATTGAAGAGACACTGAACATCAAACCTCTTTCCAGCTTCTATCTTGGAAGCCGTGTAATCAACACAAGAGAGAAAGAGATCAACAGCTACGATGACATGAACGGATTACTTCTCCGTATGCCGAACTCTGAAGCATGGCTGTTCCTTGGTGAGGCACTTGGTGCAAACCCGACACCACTTTCCTTCAGTGAGCTGTATACTGCACTTCAGACTGGCGCTGTAGATGCACAGGATAACCCGCTTCCAAGTATCGAGAGTGCAAAATTCTATGAAGTAACAAAATACATCGCAATCACAAACCACGTTGTTGATTCCATCATGCCATGTATCAACGGTGACACATGGAACAGCATGACAGAGGCTCAGCAGGAAGCTGTTACTGAGGCTATGGAATATGCAAGAGACGTAAACGATACAGCAAGACTTGACAGAGAAGCTGAACTGATCAAATTCTTTGAGGAGCAGGGACTTACTGTTACATATCCTGACATCAACGAGTTTAAAGAAAAAGTTCAGGCTAAGTACATGGAAAACGAAGATATGATCAAAGACTGGGATATGGATCTTTACAACGAAATCCAGGCTATGGCTGATACAACAACCGCAGAAGAGTAAACTGAATTGTCGTGACAACAGGCAAGACATAGTGATTAACTATGAATTGACAGCAAAACTTGAGACATCTGTCTGACTTATAACAAAGAAAAGTCCCAGGCTGTGTGTACGGCCTGGGCTTTTTATTAAAGAACAGATTTTTGGCCTGTCTGCACAGGTGATACATTTTGCAGTAGTGTCTGTAAAATGGAACAAACCAATGGCAGAAAAGTGAATCTGAGAGGAGAGGAAACTGTGGATAATTTCAAAAAGATCGGGAAAAAGATCGTCGATTTCCTTGGCGTTTTTATCCCAAACATTACGTTTTTGGTAATTTTCCTTACCTTTATGGTAACGATCGTATCCAGATATTTTTTCAAAACTCCTGTAACATGGAGTTATGAGGTATCTGTTCTGGGTTACATGTGGACCATGTTCTTCGGCGTTGGTAAGGCAATGGAGGCTGATGAACACGTAGTATTTGGTCTGGTTTACGATGCTGTAAAACCTCGTACCCAGTTTATTTTTAAAGTAGTTTACAATACATTTCTTTTAATCCTGCTGGTAATCTGTTTTGTACCGTGTTTCCAGTCCATGGTTGGAAAGAAAATGGTGACAGGAGTTCTGAAGCTTCCATATACAGTTGTTTTTGCACCATTTATGTATATGCTGGCTGAGATCATTGTCAGAACCTGTATCAATATCAGAAATGCATTTAAAGAATACAAGGAAGGAGGAAAAGAATCATGAGTATGCCGATTATTATGTTGTTTGTGGTTATGGCGATCTGCTTCATAATCCGTATGCCTGTTTCTTTCTCCATGCTTGCAGCTTCTATTACATATTTTCTGCTTGCAGCTCCGGACAAACTGGGCCAGGTATTTACCGTTATCACTGGTAACATGTTTGCAAACTATACCATGCTTGCAGCGCCGCTGTTTATTTTCATGGCAAACGTGCTGAATGAAGGTGAGGTAACAGACAAGCTGTTCTCTTTCTGTAATGGTCTTCTTGGAAGATTAAAAGGTGGTACAGCACAGGTTAACGTATTTATTTCCCTTATTTTCTCCGGCATGACCGGTTCTGCTATCGCAGATGCTTCCGGCATTGGTCTGATGGAGATCGACCAGATGAAAAAAGAGGGTTACGATGCAGAGTTCAGCTGTGCTATCACAGCCGCTTCCGCAACTGTAGGACCGATTTTCCCGCCAAGTATTCCGATGGTTATTTACGCTATGTTATCTGGCGCTTCCATTGGTAAGCTGTTCATGGGCGGTATGGTTCCTGGCGTTTTACTTGCCATTCTTCTTATGATCTATGTTGCGTTTATTTCTCATAAGAGAAATTATCCGGCTGGTGTGGTCATGAGTAAGAGAGAGTTCCTGAAGGCTACCGTGCAGGCTCTTCCGGCGCTGTTTACAGTTGTAATCCTTCTTGGCGGAATTTATTCCGGTATCTGTACTCCTACAGAGGCTGGTGCTGTTGCTTCTGCATACGCACTGATCATCTCAGCACTGATTTACAAAACACTGGGATGGAAAAAGCTTTGGGGTATCATCAAGAAATCCGCTGCAAACACAGCTACACTGGCTCTCCTTTGCGGAACTTCCATGCTGTTCTCTTACATCATCTCTCTGGAGCAGGTTCCGAGAGTTGTTGCAAGCCTGGTTATGGGAATCACAGATAACAAGTACATTTTCCTGTTTATCGTAAACATCGTATTCCTGCTTCTTGGCTGTGTACTTGATGTAAGTACGATCCAGCTGGTATTTGTACCAATGGTTCTTCCACTGGTACAGGCTATGGGTATTGACCTTGTTCATTTCGGCGTTGTAATCTGCCTGAACATGATGATCGGTCTTTCCACACCGCCATTTGGTATGCTGTTGTTTATTGTTTCGGGACTTGGAAAAACGAAGATCAAGGGTGTCATACGGGAGATTTTGCCGATGGTACTTATTATGATCGGGCTGTTGTTCCTGGTTACTTATGTACCGGATATTATTATGTTTATACCTAACAACTTCATGTAAAATATGAACTTGGGTAGTTGGAAAAGGGACTGTTTTGCAGTCCCTTTTGTTGTATCGGGAGGCGCGGTTACCCGGACGCACTTTCGCAGCTGATATTCCACGCGGGGCGGTGCAACACTGCGGCGAGCTAACTGTTAACTACGACTAAATCGTTCAGGAGAGCCTTCACGATTAAGTCTTCGTAAGCAGTGGATCTCGCCTCCGTTAAGGGCGCACCTGGAAATGCCCCGCTTAGGAATATCAGTTGCGAAAACGCTGTGTATTGGTAACGAATGGATACAATAAAAGCGACGGTGCTGGTGATGATGGAATAGGGAATTTAGAACAATAATGTAATGTGGGACTATAAGAGGAGGACATGAGGATGGGCACATTGGATGAGGTAAAGGGATTGATTAAGAATCCGCCGAAGGAGTATCGGAGTGCTCCTTTCTGGGGGTGGAATGACAGGCTTCAGAGGGAGAATCTGGGAGAGCAGATAGAGGGATTTAAGAAGGCGGGAATGGGGGGATTTTTTATTCATTCCCGTGAAGGGCTGGAGACGGAGTATCTTTCCACAGAGTGGATGGAGGATGTGAAGTTCTGTGTGGATAAAGCCCGGGAAAATGACCTGGAGCTGTGGATATATGATGAGGATAAATGGCCGTCGGGGGCTGCGGGAGGTATGGTCAGCAAGGTAAATCCAGCGGAGTTTACGGCCAGGGCGCTGACGATGGAGTGCGGGAAAGCAGGAGAGCTGGCGGTGCCGGCGAAGCTAAGTACCGAGGAAGAAAGGATAGTTACTGAGGACTCGGATTCGTTAATGTGCGGCGGGAATCGAAGCACAGACGAAAATTTCATGTCTGGCAGGAACGGCAGTGAAGATTTAGCAGTGGAAGAAACTATGGAGACAGAGTTTCTTCAGGGTGTTTATGTGATTCAGACGGCGGCGGACGGCAGATTTATTAAGAGGATGAAAGAATATCTGACTTATGAGGAAGCTGCTGGAGCTTGCGGTGTTGATGAAGAGATTCTGCTTCTGCGCCAGGAGATTTCTGGTAAGAGTGAGTGGTACAACGGCTTGATGCCGCCAGATAATCTGAATCCGGAGAGCGTGAAGACATTTTTGAAGTTGACCCATGAGCATTATGAGGAAGTGTTTGGCGGAAGTTTTCCAAAAGAGGTGAAAGGATTTTTCACAGATGAACCAAACTGCTGTGATTTCTTCAGCGTTTTCCATGAAGGCAGACCGTGGATTCCGTGGAGTATTGGATTTACAGAGTATTTTATTGAAAAGAGAGGATATGATCCGCAGGAGAAGCTGCCTTATCTGTTTTTTGATGGGGAAGGGGCGGAGAAGATCCGTCATGATTATTGGAAGACGGTGGCACAGCGTTTCGAAGAAAGTTATATGAAACAGGTTTATGAGTGGTGTGATAAACGGGGACTTCGTACTACGGGACATATTTTATATGAGAACGACCTGGGCTATCAGACTCGTGTGTGCGGTGCGGCGATGCCTCAGCTTCGTTATCTGCATAATCCTGGAATTGATCTTCTTGGCGCACAGACGGATGAGTATCTGACTGTGAAACAGTGTGCAAGCGTGGCACATCAGTATGAACGTTCCATGACCATCAGTGAGGCTTACGGCTGCACTGGCTGGGAGCTGGATTTTTCTACTCAGAAATGGCTGGGAGACTGGCAGTTCGCGCTTGGAATTACGAGACGTTGTCAGCATCTTGCCCTGTATTCCATTACTGGCTGCAGGAAGAGGGACTATCCGCCGGTTTTCAACTATCAGAATACCTGGTGGGATGACAATGATAAGATGGAGAATTATTTTGGTCGTCTGGCGCTGTGTCTTTCTCAGGGTGAGCCGGTGCGGAAGGTGCTGATGATCCATCCGATTTCCAGCATCTGGACCGAGTGCCGCAGTGACCGGGCGGAGGATTTCAATCATCTGGAAATGAATATGGGATGGCTGGATGAGCATATTACTTCTTTAAATCGAAAAGGTGAGTATTATAACCGGATCGCAAAAGCGCTGACTGCAGGGCATGTGGATTTTGATTTTGGAGATGAGATCCTGTTGGAGCAGGACGGCAAGGTTGAGGATGGAATGTTTGTGGCAGGAAAGTGCAGCTATCAGGTGGTTGTGGTTCCGGGAGTGAGCAATCTGTTTGCAAACACGGTGAAGCTGTTGAAGGAATTTCTTGCAGCTGGTGGAATGGTGATCTGGCTGAAGCCGTATCCGGTGATGATTGAAGGAGAACGGATTGGTAGTAAGCAGATCTGCGTTGCTAAGAGATGGGATAAAAAAATAGACAGTGAAGATGTAAATGAAGAGAAATCTGACCGCAGGAAAGTGTGTGGAAAATATGGTGATATCCGGGATGTTTTAGATGAGGAAGCATTTGTTCATACGGTTGAGCATGAATGGGAGCTGACGGAAGCTGTGGCGAAATGCACCGGAAAAGATTTTACTGTGCGAAATGCCAGCGGCGCAGAGGATGGTGAGATTCTTTCCATGCTGAGAAAGACAGAAGATGGACATATTCTTTTCCTGACAAATCACGATCGGAACAATGCACATCAGGTTTACATAAAACTTGACTGCGGGAACGCTGTGGAAGAGCTTGACCCGCTGACCGGAGAAGTTTGTGAGGTGGAAACTGTTGCGGATGGAGAGGGCGTTTGCTTTACCAGGACATTCGAGACGGGGATGAGCCGAATTTATTTTGTGAAGAAAATAATAGGGGCTGGACAGATTATTAAAGAGATAAATAGTGTTGAAGACAAATGTGGAATTGAGGAAGATACTACCGTTGTGGACTTGGCGGCTGTTTCTGATGGCGTAAATGCGGTGCATGAAATGACAGTGAGCAAAGCTGCCACATTCCCATACAGACATCCGCATTACACAGATCCCGTATTAGCTACATTCGGTCCGGACGCGAAATTAAGAAGAACTATGGAGAATGTGCTGACGATAGATAAATGTACTTATGAGCTGGGGACTGCTTCAGCAAATAAAATTTGTGACGGAAATGCTATGGTGGAAGATAAAGATCTTGACGCAATTGTAGAGCTGGTATCAGAATTCAGACATGGCAGCGGACTGTCAGAAGCAGGAAGCGTCTGTGAGTCCGCAGAGATGGAAATCTGGCAGGCGCAGAAGGAAATTCGTGAGAAATTGCGCATGCAGCAGGTTTACTATAACGGTGCACCTCAGCGATATACCTGGGTGGATCAGCCACATCCGGCAGATGGAACACCATTTACCATGCATTTCCGGTTTAATGTTGCAGAAGACATTTCCAGTGAATGCAGTTTTGTAATTGAGAAGCCTTATGGTCTGGAAGTTTACTTCGATGGCGTGAAATGTGCGCAGACCGGCAAATGGTTTATTGACAAAGACATGCGTTGCTTCGGACTTCCTGCTTTGAGTAAGGGGGTGCATCGGATTACCATAAAAGGCAGTTACGACCAAAAGCGGGAACTGGAAGATGTATTCGTAATTGGAAATTTCGCCGTAGATATGTCTGGCAATATTTCCAGGGAAAAAGAAATTCTGCATACTGGTGATTGGAGCATGCAAGGTTATGTAAACTATCCTGGCGGCATGATTTACCAGTACAAGGTGCCACAGTTGATTTCCGATAAGCAGGTTCTTCTTCATTTGAGTGAGTGGAGAGGTACCCTTCTGAAAGTCAGAGTAAATGGTAAGGAAGCTGGTTTTCATTTCGAAAAGAAGAACTGTGTCACAGATGTAACTGGTCTTTTCGAAAAAGAAGAGAATACTTTGGAAATTGAAGTTTCCGGAAGTCCAAGAAACATGTTCGGCCCATTCCACCAGTCCTACACCGGCTGCAGCCGAATCAGCTGGGCTGATTTCCGCACCGAGGGAATGTTCCATACGGATGGGAAGGTGCTGAAGCCTTATGGTATGATGGGGCAGAGTTATATTTGTGAGTATGAAGAGCAGTAAAAAATAACAGGAGGATTTATCATGATTGCAGATTACGCAGACAAACTGAATACATATGAGGAATTTAAAGATTACGCTGACATGGTTCAGCAGTTTATCAAAAAACAGAAAGAGGAGAACCTTCCAGAAGGCAGATACGACCTAAAAAACGGCATTTTTGCCTTGGTTCAGAAATATACCACCAAGCCACTGGAAGGTGCACAGATGGAATCCCATAAGAAATACTGTGACCTTCAGTACATTGTAGAAGGCACTGAGAAAATTTACTGGGCATCTCTTCGCAAGCTTACCGTAGAGGATGACCGCACCCCGGAAGCTGACATTATTTTCTATAAAAGTGGTCCGGAGCAGGGATACACTCTTCTGGAGGCTGGCATGTTTGGTTTCTACGCTCCTGAAGACGGTCATATGCCCTGCATCGCCGTAACAGAAGCCCAGCCCGCAACGAAAATTGTGTTTAAGATTCCGGTGAAAGGCTGAAATACTGTGGATTCAGATTGACAAGCTCTTAATAAAGCGTATACTATAGCGTGTTAGAGCCTGCTTGAAAAAACATTCCCGCAAATTGTGACGCACATCTTGCAGAAAGCCTTTATCAAACACGCTCTAGTAAGACACATAGTAGGAGGAAAGAGCTATGAAAAACAACAATAGTATCAAAACCGTAGTTGCCATCGGTATCGGTGCAGCACTGTTCTTTGTGCTGGGACGCTTTGTGGCGATCCCTAGTCCGGTTCCGAACACAAACATCAGTCTTCAGTACGCAGTACTTGGACTTCTTGCAGCAATGTATGGCCCGGTTGCAGGCGGACTCATTGGTTTCATCGGGCATACACTGATCGACCTGTCCTGGGGTGGAAGCCCATGGTGGAGCTGGGTTATCACATCTGCATTTGTAGGTGTTGTGATCGGTCTGTTCGCCAAGAAGCTTCAGGTTCAGGAAGGCGATTTCGGAAAAGGCAAAGTTGCCGTTTTCACAGTTGCAAACGTGATCGCACATGTTGTAGGATGGGTAGTTGTTGCACCTGTACTTGACATTGTAATCTATGCTGAACCGGCAAACAAAGTATTTGCACAGGGTGCATTCGCCGCTGTTTCAAACACCATCACAGGTGTTGTAGTCGGCGGTCTTCTGATCCTGGCTTATACAAAAACAATTGCAAAGAAAGGCTCCCTGGATCAGGAATAAGTTGAAAGGGAAATTTGTAAAAGACCTTGCTATGGGGAAACTTGTGGCAGGGTCTTTTTTGATGCATAATTTTATTGGATCCAAAAAGTAAATTTCGCAAGATTTATGCAAAATAAGATAAACTTTGGTAAGAAATTTTATTGTGGATTTAAGAAATTCGTGTTATCCTTTTGAGATGGTGTAAGGTGTACACTTATAGAGATGCAAATTGTTAAGTGGTTCTGAAGCAGTCACATTGTTTACAAATTGACGATGGATTCGCTTCAGGATATTTGATTTTGAGGTACTATATGACAGAGAAAAAATCTCCTATTATTTCTTTCAAAAACTTTTCTTTCCAGTACCGGGCACAGAAAAAGCCTACGCTGAAGGAAATTAATCTGGACATTTATCCTGGCGAGCGGGTGTTGATCGCAGGTCCTTCCGGCTGTGGAAAAAGTACTCTGGCAGGCTGCATCAATGGCCTGAATCCTTTTTCCAATCCAGGAGAATGCAGCGGGGAACTTATTGTGGATGGTGTGGATGCGCCGAAGAGCAGCATTTTTCAGCTCTCTGCACATGTGGGCACAGTGCTGCAGGATCCGGATGGTCAGTTTATCGGGCTGACGGTTGGCGAGGATATTGCCTTTGCATTGGAAAACAGCTGCATGCCGCAGGATGAAATGCATGAGATCACCCGTCACGCGGCAGAGCTGGTCGGAATTCAGGATCATCTGGATTACGCGCCCCACGAGCTTTCCGGAGGGCAGAAGCAGCGCGTCAGCCTGGCGGGGGTAATGGTGGATCAGGTGAAAATCCTGTTGTTCGACGAGCCATTGGCCAATCTGGATCCGGCTACAGGTAAGCAGACTATTGAGCTGATCGACGAGATTCAGGAAAAAACAGATACTACGGTGGTGATCATTGAGCACCGTCTGGAGGATGTTTTGTGGCGAGATGTGGACCGTATTGTTCTTATGGGCGATGGAAAAATTCTGGCAGATCTTCACCCGGATGAGCTTTTGTCCACCAGACTTCTGGAAGAAAACGGAATCCGAGAGCCTCTTTATCTTACTGCACTGCGTTATGCAGGTGTGGAACTTGCTCCTGCGAAGAAACCGGCACATGTTGATTCTGTTGTGATAGATAAGGCAGACCGGAAGAAAATGACAGACTGGTTCTGGTCCCGCCCGGCAGCAGAGGCTGAGAAAGAACATGAGCCGCTGCTTGAAGTTAGAAATCTTACCTTTGGTTATGAGAGAGGCAGGCAGACCTTACGTGATGTTTCTCTTACAATCCAAAAGGGTGAAATGGTCAGCATTGTAGGGAAAAACGGTGCCGGGAAATCTACTTTTTCCAAACTGGTCTGCGGCTTTGAGACACCAGATTCCGGTGAAATTCTTTTCCAGGGAAGGAATCTTCTGCAGGAAAATATCCGCCACAGAGCCAAACATATTGGCTATGTGATGCAGAATCCCAATCAGATGATTTCCAAGACTATGATTTTTGATGAGGTGGCACTGAGCCTTCGCAATATGGGAAAAAGCGAGGAAGAGATTCGGGAAAAAGTGGAGGAAACTTTGAAAGTCTGCGGACTTTTCCCATTTCGGAACTGGCCGGTATCGGCGCTTAGCTTCGGGCAGAAGAAGCGTGTGACCATTGCCAGTGTGCTGGTGCAGGATCCGGAACTGATCATTCTGGATGAGCCGACTGCGGGACAGGATTTTCGCCATTATACAGAGATTATGGAGTTCCTTCGTGGGCTGAATGAAAAAGGGGTAACAGTTGTGATGATTACCCATGATATGCATTTGATGCTGGAATATACGCCTCGGGCACTGGTTTTTGCAGATGGCAGGCTGATCGCGGATAGAAGCGCGGCAGCAGTTCTTTGTGATCCACAGCTGATCCGTCAGGCGGCACTGAAGGAGACCAGTCTTTTTACCTTGGCGAACCAGCTGGGAATCAGTCCGGCGGAAGAGTTTGTGCAGCGTTTTATTGAGGAGGACAGGGAGGTGCGAAGCCATGGCCGCTAAGACAGTGTTGAATTATCTGCCAAGGGAAAGTGTGATACACAAGCTGACAGGTACCACCAAACTGGCGTTTTTCCTGCTTTTTACTTTTGCAAGTATGATCACTTATAATACGTGGGTACTGCTTGGGCTGTTTGCGGTGAGCCTGGCGGCGTTTAAACTGAGTAAGATTAAGTTCCGCGAAGTGCGGTTTATGATGATTTTTATGCTGGTATTTCTGGTGTTGAATAATCTGTTTATTTTCCTGTTTGATCCTAACCAGGGAACGACGCTGTATGGCACCAGACATGTGCTTTGCCACCTGTTCTGGCGGTATGATCTGACTGCAGAGCAGCTGTTTTATATGGTGAATATTTCTCTGAAATATTTTGTTGCGCTGCCGGTTGCAATCTTGTTTATTTCTGCAACGAACCCAAGTGAGTTTGCTGCTAGCCTGAACAGTATTGGAATTTCCTATAAAGTGGGTTATTCTGTGGCGATTGCGCTTCGATACATTCCAGACATTCAGCGTGACTACCATAGCATCAGCCAGGCTCAGCAGGCAAGGGGCGTAGAACTTGGAAAAAACGAGCACTTTTTTGCCCGGCTGAAGAATTCGGTGAATATTCTTCTGCCGCTGATCCTGACCAGCCTGAATCGGATTGATACTATTTCTAATGCAATGGAGTTGCGTGGGTTCGGAAAGGATAAGAAGAGAACGTGGTATATGAAGAGACCTTTTGAGAAAAGGGACTTCGTGGCAATTGGAGTTGGCGTGCTGCTGCTGGCAGTAAGCCTGACGGTGACGATACGGTGGGGGAGATTTTATAATCCGTTTGTGTGAGGGAATTGAATAATATGAAAGATATGAGATGGCTGTGCGAGGGGGCTCGCATGGCTATTTCTTTTAAAGTAAATTAAGGAGTGTACATATTATATTTGGTTATTTGTGGGGGGAGACAGATATAAAAAGAAGCATGACTGTCAAGAAGGAGATTGGATGCAATCTTTAAACGCACTATTAGTAAAACATTGGAAAAGGCATTCTATGGTCAATCATATGAAGTGAAAATTTTATGGTCCCTTCTTGTATTCTGAATTTGTGCGTGTTACTATGAACCTGTAGATATCTTTTGATCTGTGAAGCGTTTCCTGCGTAAGGAGGAAAAATGAGCAGAAAGCCACAGAACAAAAGAAAAAGGGACACTGCTTACCATCCGGAGCTGCATACAAGAGATGTGAACAGTTGTGAGATTTTCAAAAACGATACACTTGTCAGCCAGTTTTTGAGAAATTATACGAATATTCCATTGTTTGCGAATGTTCAGCCTGAAGATATCAAGGATGTATCCAGCAAATCAACTCTATTTACAGCAATGCGCCGGAAGCGATAAAAGAAATTTACAAGAAGATTTTATGGACTTTACTAATAAAGATGAATGTGCCCGTGGACGAGGCAAGAGAGATGATGGGCGAGATTGGAGGTCGTGGAATGGGTTATCTGTTTGAAAAAAGAGCAAATGTAACCGAAAACTAAATTTAAGTAAGGGAAACAAATCACGATGAAAGGTATTAATACGTAAAATGTTATAAACTTAAGTGAAATTTATAAAAACAAACCTCCGGTTCTCAGGGACACTCTGAGAGCCGGAGATTTTATCTTCAATTCACAAAGGAGAAAACCATCATGAATTTATCCAATATTTTCGAATCCACCGATTTCGTCCACGCCAGTGGCACGAAGGAGGAACTGCAGGTTGCTGAATTTCTGAAAGCGCAGTGCGAGGCGCTAGGAGTGCCAGCGAGGCTGGAGGCTTTTCGGGTTGCTATGGGAGAGATTGAATCTGCGCATTTGTTTGCAGATGGGAAGGAAATCACCTGTAAGGCGTTTAACTGCTGTGGCAGCGGCAGCGTAGAGGGAGAGCTTTATTATATGCCGGGAACGGATCCTGTTTCCATAGCAGGTGCAAAAGATAAAATTGTACTGATGGACACTCAGGGAGTTGGATTTTTTGTTTACCAGGATCTGATAAAAGCAGGAGCAAAGGGAATTATTTTCCAGTACGGAAATATGCATTATCCAAATACAGATATTGACCAGCGCGATCTGCGCGAAGCCGTTGTAGGGGAAGAACGGAAAGTTCTTTGCGCCATGATCCATTCCAGCCAGGCAGTAGAACTGGTGAAAAATAAGGTGAAGAACATTCGTCTGGAGGTTTCCCAGAAAGAGTACGACGGAGAGTCCCACAATGTAATTGCAGAGCTTCCTGGCAGACGGGACGAGTTTATTGTGCTTAGTGCCCATTACGATTCCACTTCTTTATCCCACGGCGCTTATGACAACATGAGTGGCTGCGCAGGTTTGCTTGGAATTATGGAACAGCTGAAGGGAAAAGAACTGAACTATAGTCTTTGTTTCGTATTCTGCGGAAGTGAGGAGAGAGGGCTTCTGGGCTCTAAAGCATATGTGAAGGAGCATAAAGAGGAACTGGACAAAATAGTGCTGAACATTAATCTGGATATGATTGGAACTTATATGGGTAAATTTATCTCCTGTGTTTCCGCAGAGGACAAGCTGGCACATTATATATCTTATATGGCAGCAGAAATCGGTTTTCCAATTGAGGCAAAGACCGGAGTGTATTCCAGTGATTCTACACCTTTTGCAGACAGCGGAATTCCGGCACTCTCTTTTGCCAGAATTGCCAGCTCTAATGTGGCACCAATTCATTGCCGCTATGATGTAAAGGAGGTTATGTCCATGGAGCAGCTACAGGGGGATATTGATTTTCTGGTGAAGTTTACAGAACGTTTTGCAAATGCAGCAGTGTGTCCGGTTGCAAGGGAGATTCCGGAGAAAATCAAGAAAGAACTGGATGAGTATCTTGCAAGAAAAAGAAAAGAGCAGTAGGGAGGCATCCTATGAGTTACATAACCACATACACAAGAAACCATTTCAATCCGGTTCATCCGGAGGCGGAGAAGATTGATATTCAGGATATTGCACATGCGTTGTCGCTGACCTGTAGGGGAAATGGACATGTAAGTTCTTTCTGGTCTGTTGGGGAGCATTGTATTTGCTGTGCGAAGGAGGCACTTGGGCGCGGGTATTCCAATCGTCAGGCGCTGGCTTGTCTTTTGCATGATGCCAGCGAGTGCTATATGTCAGATGTGCCCCGTCCGCTGAAGCAGGAGATGCCCAGATACCGTGAAGTGGAAGAGCAGCTGCTTCAGGTGATTTATAAGAAATTTCTGGGAAGCAGTCTGACTGATGAAGAAGCGCGGCGTCTGAAAGAAATCGATGATGATCTTCTCTGGTATGATTTAGAGGTTCTTCTGGAAGAGAAACAACCGGGGGATGCACCGAAGCTGCACTTTGAGCTGGATTATACAGTGCGGCCGTTTGTTGAAGTAGAGCAGGAATATCTGAAAATGTTTCAAAAACTGAGCGAATCATAAAAGACAGATTTTTACCCGGAGAATGCGGCATTTATTATGCAGAAATATGAGGGATGGCAGATTCAGAAACAGACTTCAGACAGATTCTATGGGAGGGACAACATATGAACCAGGAGATAAAAATAGCGGTTTGTGATGACCTTGCGGAAGACAGGGAGAATATCACCCGGCTGCTTTCAGAATACACAGACAAAAATAATCTATATGTGAAAATAGAAGAATTTTCTTCCGGGGAGGCATTTTTATCCTCAGATACATCCGTTTATTCACTGGTTTTTATGGATATTTTTATGAGTGGGATGAACGGTATGGAGACGGCGAAAAAGCTGATTTCAAGAAACAGCCGGGTGCAGATCGTGTTCGGGAGCACCAGTACGGAGTTTGCAGCAGAGGCATTTGATATTGAGGCGCTTCATTACATGGTGAAGCCAGTGGGAAAAGAGAAGCTGTTTCACATTCTGGATCGCTTTTTTGACAGTGTCTACTCCCTGCGGACTGTGAACGTGAAAGTGGGACGGCTGGAGGAGAGCATTTACATTTCCGATATTCTGTATGTAGAAGCAGATGGAAAACGAGCGAAAATTCACACGAAAAAGGGCGTGATAGATGTTTCCATGTCTATGGCAGATCTGGAAGAGGTTCTGCCAGCCAATGAGTTTTGCCGCCCGATCCGGTGGGCGCTGGTTTCCATGAGGGAAATCGTGGCTATGCCTACGAATATTCTGAAGCTGTCGGATAAGACAGAAATCCCCATCAGTCGTCTTAAGCGAAAGGAAATCCAGGATGCTTTTGCAAATTATAGCTGGCGCAGTACGAGACGGCGTATGCGGGGCGGAATCCTGTAAAAGAATTTGCAGACTACGTTATAATTAAAAGGGAAAAACTCTATAGCGTGTTTGAAAAAAGGCTTTCTGTAAAATATATGTTATAATCTGCAGGTGAAAATTTAAGCGAAATATTGAGAGCACGTTTCGGACATGTTATGATGTGGAAAATATGAAAAACCTTTAGAAAACAATTTTTTGAAAGCGGAGGACATCATACTATGGGAAAAATTATTAATTTATCATCCGTACTGGAAAAAGAGGAAAAATTACAGCAGGTAGTAGAGTACATGGAGGAACTGAAAGACCAGTTTTCAGATTTGATCCAGGAGTATGAGGATGATGGCGCAGATGTAAGGAAAGTGGATACACTGACTGAGGCTCTGGACGCGTTGGAAGATGCATATGAGATGGTCTGTGAAGTTGCTGAGGCAGAGGAGTGATAATTTATTGAAAATAAAGTGCATCCAGCTAAAAACACGAAACTTAGTACTAGATGCACTTTTCTTGCATATTGTGGAGATTTTATAGTGTATAGAAATCGTACAAGCGTCGCTACGCGACGGCTCTAATGTTACTGTTCACTCCGTTCACAGTAACGCGCTTCGCGCTGCAATTCTCGGGTTTTCTGTGAACTTTGTTCACAAAAAACACCTCGCGGAACGTTACTAGTCAGGTCGCGAACAGTAACCAGTAACTTTACGGATACCGGGTATTTATGTTAAGATAATAAAAAAAGAAGAAAGGCGGAAAAACTATGGGTGCAAAGTATGAAGCTTATATAGAATCAGAGGCGGACGGCCTTGATATTTCCGTTCTGGCAGTGGTTCCGGATGAGACACCGTACAGAGGAATCCTGCAGCTTGTTCATGGGATGAGCGAATACAAGGAGCGCTATCTTCCCTTTATGGAATACATGGCAAAAAAAGGCTATGTATGTGTGATCCACGATCACCGTGGTCATGGGAAAAGTGTGCGGGCGCTGGATGACCTGGGATATATGTATGGCGGCGGCGCGGATGCGATCCTCAAGGATATTGAGGTGGTGAACCGGGAAATGCACCAGCAGCTTCCGGATCTGCCATTGATCTTATTCGGGCATAGTATGGGCTCGCTGGCCGTGCGCGCTTTTGCAAGAGATCATGATGACTGCATGGACATGCTGATCGTTTGCGGTTCTCCAAGCAAGAACAGGGCAAGATCTCTTGGAGAAGTAATCGCCCATATGGAAAGTGCTGTGTTTGGACCAGCCCACAAGAGTAAAGTCATCGAAACCCTTTCCTTTGCCGGAAATGTGATGCGCTTCCGCAAGGACGAAAACTGTACTTCCTGGATCTGTGCCAATAAGGCAGCAGCTCAGGAGTACTCTGATTCTGAACTTTGTGGCTTTACGTTTACAGATGATGGCTATCTGGCACTTTTTGAGCTGATGAAGCGTGCTTACGACGTAAAGCACTGGCACTGCACCAGACCGAAAATGCCCGTGCTTTTTATCAGTGGCTCTGATGATCCCTGTATGATCAACGTGCGTCATTTTGCAAAAGCAGTGCAGGATATGCGGCGCGCCGGTTATGTAGACGTGAAAGGCAAGCTGTATCCGGGAATGCGCCACGAAATTCTGAACGAGACAGACCGGAAGAGGGTTTATCACGACATTGCCTTCTATATAAAGAAAAAGGGCTTTTGAGAAAAGACGTCCATTATGCATAAGATGCTCTATTTTGCACATACTCACAGAAATACAGTGTGAAATGGAGAACTATATGAGAAAAAAAGGCTGGATTCTGCTGCTGGTTCTTCTGGGTGTGGCTTTTCTTATGAGCTGCGGCAAAGATACGGAGCCGGATGAAGCAAAAGGGGAACTGGTAAGAATTGAGAGGGAAGGATGCCAAGCTGGTGTCCTTCTTTTTTTGAACTAAAAAATAGATTAGTTTTATATAGATTGCAGAAATGATTTTTGAAACAGGCTCCCAAGTCTTTTTTAAACATGCTGTAGTGTTATGACAAACAATCTGCGCTTGTGAAACAAACAAATGTCTTTGTATAAAATACACAAAAAACACACCATAATAGCACTAAAAAATAGTACAAGCTTAAAAAATTGCATTGTCACTGTTCTAAAGTTTAAAATGTTACTTGAATAAAGCAAATTGAAATGCTATAATTTTTTTTACATATTATAAAAATGAACTCTGGTCAGAAATCAGTCTGATATGGGTGTGGTATTTTTGACGACATCTCTCATAAAGGAAAACGAAATAAATGTTTTCGACCGGAAAAAATAAGGAGGAAAAATGGGAAAGTATTTTGCAAAAAGACTTGGAATGGCGATTCTGACTATCTTTCTGGTAGCCTGTCTTACCTTCCTGCTGATGAATGCTGTACCTGGAAGCCCATGGCTCAGTGAAAAAACACCTTCCGAGACCACACTGGCTGCACTGAATGCCAAATATGGACTGGATAAGCCTGTCTATGTACAGCTGTTTATGTATCTGAAAAATATTCTTCACGGTGACTTCGGTGTATCACTTAAGATGCAGAAGAACCGTGCAGTTCTTGACATTATCGTGGATATGTTCCCGGTATCTGCCAAGGTAGGTGCGCTTGCACTTGCATGGGCGATTCTGGTGGGTGTACCTCTTGGCTGTCTTGCCGCATTTAAGAGAGGCAAGCTGACAGACAGCATTCTTCGTGTGATCTGTACACTTGGAATCTCCATGCCAAGCTTCGTTGTGGCATCTGTTCTTCTGGTAACCCTGACCGGAAACAATGCACTGAATCTGTTTCCGTCTATTTTTGATCCGTCGCAGGGATGGCGTGCCTATGTACTGCCATGCTTTGCCCTAGGCTTTTATCCAATGTGCTATACAGCACGTCAGACACGTTCTGCCATGCTGGATTCCTTAAGTCAGGAGTACATTAAGACAGCCCGCGCCAAAGGTCTGAAGAACAAAAAGATTATTTTCAAACATGCTCTTAGAAATGCACTGATTCCGGTTATTACATACTTAGGACCGCAGGTGGCCTTTACCCTTTGTGGTGGTTTCGTTGTAGAGAGCGTATTCTCAATTCCGGGACTTGGACGTTATTTCGTACAGTCCATCCAGAACCGTGATTATCCGGTTATTATGGGAACTACCATTTTCCTGGCAGCATTTATTATTCTGATGAACCTGGTTGTAGACTTCCTTTATAAGGTTGCTGACCCGAGAATCAGCCTTGCGAAAGGAGGAGAATGATCGTGGCAGAAGATAAGAAGATTAAGAAATGTCCGGTGAGTCTTCAGCCGGATATTGAGAACCTCCTTCAGGATTTAAGTCCGGATGATTTTGCATCTGCGTCCAGACAGGAGAAGGATGATTTTATTCAGGACCGCCAGAGTGTTTCCTACTGGAAAGATGCCTGGAGAAGATTAAAGAAAAATGTGGTGGCTATGGTTGCACTTGGTGTGATCGTATTCCTGTTTTTGTTTGCCTTTGTGGGCCCGCTTCTGATTCCATATGGCTATGACGAGTTTAACAAAGGTGCTGAGAACCTTTATCCCTATCACTACACACTGGAGGACACCCAGCGTGTGAACGACGAGATCGCTTCCAGAACCCAGTCCGATGTAGTGGATGTAGATGAAATGATCGCCCAGGCGAAAGCAGAAGCTGAGAAAAAGGGCGAGAAATTTACAAAGAAAGATGAAGCAGTTATCCGTGCAAAAGCAAAAGTTGCTGCAAAACCTTCAGAAGACTCTTCTGAGGAGCAGAGTGTAGATGAGGATTCCGTCCGCAAGGAGCTTGGAATCAAGAAACATATTTTCGGTTATTCCCAGGCAGAGCTTGAGCGCAAGGCAAATGGGGAAAAAGTATTCCCACATGTGTTTGGTACTGACATGTATGGCCGTGATATTCTGGTCCGTGTTATGTATGGTGCCCGTGTTTCCATGTCTGTCGGCGTATTCGCAGCCATCCTGGTACTGGTGATCGGCGCTCTTTATGGTGCTATTTCCGGCTACTGCGGCGGCAAGGTGGACGCAGTGATGCAGCGTATTGTTGAACTTATTTATGCAGTTCCGGAGATGCTGGTTGTTCTTCTGATTGCAACTGCACTGAAGCCAATCCTTACCGACTATGTGAATTCATCAGGAACCAGTCCTCTGAAATCCTTTGTCAATGTACTTGGACCGAACCTGATCTCCATGTTTATTGCATTTGGTCTGTTATACTGGGTTACCATGAGCCGTATTATCCGTGGCCAGGTACTTCAGCTGAAACAGCAGGAATATGTAACAGCAGCAAGAGCACTTGGTGCATCTGGCGGCAGGATCATCCGTCGTCATCTGCTTCCGAACTGTATCGGACAGATCGTTGTTACTACCTGCCTGCAGATACCGTCTGCAATTTTCCTGGAATCCTTCTTATCCTACCTTGGAGTTGGTGTTTCTGCACCTCTTCCAAGCCTTGGATCCATGGCAACAGACGCACTTAGCGGTATGTACACTTATACTTACAGACTGATCGTACCTTCCGTGATCCTGAGCATTATGATCCTTGCATTCAACCTGTTTGGCGATGGACTTCGCGATGCTCTTGATCCGAAGCTGAAGAAATAAGAGAGGAGGAGAACAATGTCTGAACAGAAAAATAAATTGCTGGAAGTAAAAGACCTGAAAGTCTCCTTCTTTACCCCGGCCGGCGAGGTAAAAGCCGTTGGCGGTATCTCCTATGACCTTGATTATGGCGAAGTTATGGGAGTTGTTGGAGAATCTGGTTCTGGAAAGAGCCAGGAGGCATATTCTATTATGGGGCTTCTTCAGTCCCCAGGTAAAGTTATCGGAGGCTCCATTACCTTCGAGGGAAAAGATGTCCTTTCTTTTTCCAAGGAAGAGATGACTGCGTTCCGCGGAAACAAAGTAGCTATGATCTTCCAGAATCCCATGACCTGTCTGAATCCGGTTTACACCATCGGAAATCAGCTTGTGGAAGCTCTTCGTGCCCATGATAAGAAAATCAGCAAAGAAGAAGCCCAGAAACGTGCCATGGAAATGATGGAACTGGTTGGAATCAATAATGTGGAGAAGCGTATGAAGCAGTATCCACACGAGTTTTCCGGCGGTATGCGACAGCGTGTCATGATCGCTATGGGACTGATCTGCCATCCGCAGCTTCTGATCGCAGATGAGCCGACCACAGCCCTTGATGTTACCATTCAGGCACAGATCCTTGACTTGATGAAGGATCTTCAGAAAAAGACCGGAATGGGAATCATTTTCATCACACACAACCTTGGTGTTGTGGCAGATATCTGTGACAAGGTATCCGTTATGTATGCAGGTAAAATTGTGGAGCAGGGACCTGTAGATGACATTTTCTACGAGCCTGCACATCCATATACAAAGGGTCTTCTTCGTTCCATGCCCCGTGTTGATGCCGAGAGCTATGAAAGACTGATCCCAATCGAGGGAACCCCGGTTGATATGCTGAATCCGCCGGAAGGATGTCCGTTTGCTCCACGTTGTGAGCATTGCATGAAGATCTGTCTGAAGAAAATGCCTCCTTACGTGGAAGTGGGCGAGAAACATCGTTCCGCCTGCTGGCTTCGGGTTCAGGAGCTTATGAACAAGGAGGAGAAATAAATGGCAGAAGAAAAGAAGCTTCTTGAAATTGAGAATTTACGAAAGTATTTTCCGGTAAACGGCATAAAAGGTCCGGGGGTACAGGCTGTACAGGATGTTTCCCTTTATATCAAAAAAGGTGAAACACTCGGTCTTGTAGGAGAGTCCGGATGTGGAAAGACTACACTGGGAAGAACGATTCTTCGCCTTTATGAGCCAACCGGAGGAAAGATTATTTATGACGGCGAAACCATTTACGACAATCCTCTGGATAAAGACGGCAAACCTCTTGGAAAAGCCAAAGCTGCCAAAATGCTTCCCTACAGAAGAAAAATGCAGATCATTTTCCAGGATCCGTCCGCTTCCCTGGATCCTCGAATGACAGTTGGTGAGATCATTGGAGAGGCCATTGATATCCACAAGCTTGCAGCGAGTAAGAAAGACCGCGCTGACATGATCAAAGAGCTGCTGGCACAGGTTGGATTAAATACAGAGCATGCAAACCGTTATCCACATGAGTTTTCCGGCGGTCAGCAGCAGCGTGTTGGTATTGCCCGCGCCCTTGCAGTAAAACCGGAGTTCATCGTCTGTGACGAGCCGATTTCCGCATTGGATGTTTCTATCCAGTCACAGGTGGTAAACATGCTGGAGGACATGCAGGAGCAGATGGGCCTGACTTATCTGTTCATTGCCCATGATCTTTCCGTTGTCCGTCATATTTCCAATAGAATCGGTGTTATGTATCTTGGCTCTCTTGTTGAGTTGGGAGAGAGCTATGAGCTGAACAGACATCCGATCCATCCATATACACAGACCCTGCTTTCCGCAGTTCCGGTTCCGGATCCAAAGCTGAGCCGGACAAGAAAGCGTATTATTCTGGAAGGAGACGTGCCAAGTCCTATGAATCCGCCAAGCGGATGCCGTTTCCACACCAGATGTCCATATGCCACTGAAAAGTGTAGCCAGGTAGCTCCTGTGTTCAGAGAGCATGAGCCGGGTCACTGGGCAGCCTGCCATTTACTGGACAAATAAAGGGAGTTTAGGTATTTCGTTCTTCCTCACGGAAGAGCTGATGAATACAAGCGTCGATTCTCATCTCTCATGCGGCGCAAAAAAGCATAAAGGAGGAAATGTAATGAGAAGAAAATTTATGTCTATGGCACTGACTGCAGCTATGGTATTAAGCATGGCAGCAACTCCTGTATTCGCCGAGGATACAGCATCTGACGAAGGATTCAACCTGAACCTTTGTATCGCATCTGAACCACAGACAATTGACCCTGCACTGAACTCTGCAGTTGATGGAGCTATCATGTGCAACCATATGTTCGAAGGCCTGGTTAAATGGGTAAATGACGGTGAAGGAAATGCTGTCACAGCTCCTGGACAGGCTGAGTCCTGGGAAAAGACTGAGAACGAAGATGGTACAGTTACTTACACAGTTAAACTTCGTGACGGTATCAAATGGTCTGATGGACAGGCTGTAACAGCTGGTGACTTCGTTTATGCATGGCAGCGTCTAGCAAATCCTGAGACAGCAGCAGATTACTGCTACATGATCGACATGGTAAAAGGATATGACGCAGTTGCTGACGGAAGTGCGGATCCAAGCACTCTTGGAATTACAGCAGTTGATGATCAGACTCTTCAGATCGATCTTACCTATGACTGCCCGTATTTCGAAGAAATCATGGCATTCCCGGCAACCTTCCCGGTTCGTCAGGATATGGTAGAGAGCAGTGACAACTGGACATTTGATCCAAGCACATACATTGGCAATGGACCATACAAAATGACAGAGTGGTCTCACAATGCTTACATCTCCATGGAGAAAAACGAGAACTACTATGACTATGAGAATCTTGGACCGGATACTATCAAGTTTACACTTCTTGATGACAACAACGCAATGCTCAAAGGTTACAACAACGGAGAGCTTGATTTCATCGAGAACCTTCCTGTAGACGAGATCCCGACCTACCTTGCTTCTGGCGAGCTTGAGATTGGTGACTATCTTGGAACCTACTATGTATGCTTCAACACAGAGGACGAAGTTTTCTCTGACCCTAACATCCGTAAAGCGTTCTCACTTGTAATCGACCGTAACTACATCGTAGAGAACGTTTCCCAGGCTGGTGAGGTTCCGGCTGACGGATATGTACCGAACGGTGTAAATGATGCAGCTGGTGCTGGTAGTGATGACTTCCGTACAGTAGGCGGTTCTTACTACAGCATTTCCGATGAGGATTATGAGGCTAACTGCGAAGAGGCCCGTCAGCTTCTTGCAGACGCTGGTTATCCGAACGGCGAAGGCTTCCCGACTGTAGAGTATCTGTACAACACAGCTGATAACCACAAGAAGATCGGTGAGGCTCTTCAGAACATGTGGCAGACAGAGCTTGGTGTAACTGTTAACTTGAACAACCAGGATTGGAACGTATTCCTTCAGAACAGAAAAGATGGTAACTTCCAGATCGCCCGTAACGGCTGGATCGCAGACTACAACGATCCTTGCTCATTCCTGGATATGTGGTACACAGACGGCGGTAACAACGACGCTCAGTACTCTAACCCAGACTATGATGCAGCTATCGATGCAGCAAAAGCTACTTCTGATCCGGAAGAGCGTATGAAAGCATTCCACGAAGCTGAGGATATCCTCATTGGACAGGACAGCGTACTTGCTCCGATCTACTTCTATACACAGCCATATATGCTCAATCCAGACATTGACGGCATGTACTACACACCACTTGGATACTTCTTCTTCGGTTATACAAGTAAGAAATAATCAAGTCAAAAGAATATAAGTCTTTTGGTATTACTTAAATGTGATGCAGAAGAAAATGACAGGCATTCGGAATTTTTCCGGGTGCCTGTTTTTTGAGCAGCAACGAAAGCAGGATAAAATTTGCGAAGCTGTTTTATTCTGTTGACCGATTATGCATGATAGCGGTATAATAAGCAGATAATGGTTATTGAACCAGACAGGAGGAACATATGATGAGAGCCAGCGGTATTTTATTGCCTATATCCAGTATCCCTTCCAACTATGGAATCGGATGTTTTTCTAAAGAAGCTTACGCTTTTGTAGATCAGCTTGCAGAAGCGGGTCAGAAATACTGGCAGATCCTGCCACTTGGACCTACCGGATACGGGGATTCCCCTTACCAGTCTTTTTCCACATTTGCAGGAAATCCTTATTTCATTGATTTGGAGGAATTGATCCAGAGAGACCTTCTCACAGCAGCAGAATGTGCAGAATGTGACTGGGGCGGCAGCAAAAGCTATGTGGACTATGAGAAGGTTTATCTTTCCAGATTTTCCCTTCTTCGGAAGGCTTACAGACGTTTTTACCAAATGGATGGGAAAGAAAAGGAGCTTCAGCTGATCCGTGAGGAGATGGAAGCCTTTGAGAAAGAGCAGGGCTTCTGGCTTGCAGATTATTGTCTTTATATGGCAGTAAAGGACAGCCTGGAGGGAATTTCCTGGAATCAGTGGCCGGAGGACTTAAAGACACGTAAGCCGGAGGCGCTTGCTAAGGCAAGAGAGGAGCTGAAGGAGGATATCAGCTTCTATGCCTTTCAGCAGTTCTGGTTCTACCGCCAGTGGAACCGGCTGAAGAAATATGCAAATGACAGAGGTATTAAGATCATCGGTGATCTTCCTATTTATGTGGCTTTTGATGGCGCAGATGCATGGGCGAACCCGGATCTGTTCCAGTTTGATGAGGAGGCTACACCGGCAGCAGTGGCAGGATGTCCTCCAGACGCTTTTTCCGCAACTGGTCAGCTGTGGGGAAATCCACTTTATAATTGGGAATATCATAAGAAAACAGGTTATAACTGGTGGATCCTTCGTATGGCTCACTGTATGAAGCTGTACGACAAGGTCCGGATCGATCATTTCCGCGGTTTTGACGAGTACTGGTCAGTTCCCTATGGAGATGAGACCGCTGAGAATGGAAAATGGGAAAAAGGTCCTGGAATAGAACTGTTCAAGGTCCTGGAGGAAAAAATTAAGAATCTGGATGTGATCGCAGAGGATCTGGGATTCCTTACAGACAGCGTCAGGGAGCTTCTGGCAGAATCCGGATATCCGGGTATGAAGGTGCTTCAGTTTGCCTTTGATGAAAGCGGCGAGAGCGTATATCTTCCTTTCCGATATGACAAAAACTGTATTGTATACACTGGAACCCACGACAATGAGACTACGAAGGGCTGGCTTGGAAACCTTACCCAGTCAAACAGAGACTATGTGAACCAGTACACAGCCTGTGAGGAGAAAGACACAGATGAATGTGTATGGGGGCTTATCCGGGCGGCACAGTCCTCAGTAGCAGAAGTGTGCGTAGTACCTTTGCAGGATTATCTCTGTCTTGGAAATGAAGCGAGAATGAATACGCCTTCTACTTTGGGAGACAACTGGAAATGGCGTCTTACAAGAGGTCAGCTTACGGATGAGATCATTCATAGAATTAACGCAATGACCAGATTATATGGACGAATCCAGGAGAATAAGAAGTAAGATGAAGAGATTGCTTATATTTTTGAAGGGCTATGAGAAAGAAAGTTTTCTGGCTCCTTTGTTCAAAATGCTGGAGGCCACCTTTGAGCTGATCGTGCCTCTGGTTGTTGCAAGAATCATGGATATCGGCATTAAGAATCAGGACAATGTCTATATCTGGCACCAGTGTGTGATCATGGTACTGCTTGGAGTGATCGGTCTTGCATGTTCCCTGACAGCACAGTATTTCTCTGCAAAGGCAGCCATGGGATTCAGCACTGCCCTTCGCAAGGAGCTTTTTTCCCATATCAGCAGGCTTTCTTACAGAGAACTGGATATGCTTGGAACTCCTACCCTTGTGACAAGGATCACCAATGACGTGAATCAGGCACAGACTGGTGTGAACATGGTACTTCGTCTGTTCCTTCGTTCTCCTTTTATTGTTGTGGGTGCAGTGATCATGTCCTTTACCATTGATGTGAAGATTGGTCTGATCTTCCTGATTGCGGTTCCGGTGATCTCCATTGTAATTTACGGAATTATGCGTACAACAGTGCCAATTTACAAAAAGGCTCAGTCATTTCTGGACCGAATTTCACTGATCACCAGAGAGAATCATGTGGGTGCCAGAGTGGTAAGGGCTTTTGGAAGACAGCAGGAAGAATATAAAGAATTTTCAGAAGTAAACGACGATTACACCAAGGTGCAGGTAAGAGCGGGAAAAATTTCCGCACTTCTGAATCCTGCCACTACGGTTATCATGAACTTTGCCATTATCGGAATCCTCTGGTATGGAAGCAAGGAAGTGTCTGTGGGTATTCTTACACAGGGGGAAGTGGTTGCCCTTGTAAACTATATGAACCAGATCCTGATCGCACTGATCGCTCTTGCAAACCTGATCGTGGCAGTGACAAAGGCTATGGCTTCCGGTGTGCGTCTGAATGAGGTGCTGGATACACAGCCGTCTCTCACGGATCAGGGCAGCAGTGTTCAGAAAGAGAATGCAGGCGCTGCAAGAGTTGTTTTTGAAGATGTGAGCTTTACCTATGCAGGCAGCAAGGAGCCGGCACTTTCCCATATTTCCTTTACGGCAAAACCAGGTGAGACCATCGGTATCATCGGTGGTACCGGATGTGGTAAATCCACTCTGGTCAATCTGATTCCACGTTTCTATGACGTAACTTCTGGTAATGTGGTAATTGATGGAAATAATGTAAAAGAATATCCATTTTCACAGCTTCGTAAAAAGGTGGGGATGGTACCACAACAGGCAGTTCTGTTTAAAGGAACCATCCGTGACAATATGAAATGGGGGAAAGAGGACGCTTCAGAAGAGGAAATCCAGCGGGCTCTTTCCATTGCGCAGGCAAGTGATTTTGTAAAAAGTAAGCCGGAGGGCTTAAATACCATGGTAAGTCAGGGCGGCGCCAATCTTTCCGGCGGACAGCGCCAGCGTCTTACCATAGCAAGAGCACTGGTGGGAGATCCGGAGATCTTGATCATGGATGACAGTGCTTCTGCCCTTGACTTTGCCACAGATGCGGCTCTTCGTCATGCCATTCATGAGCAGACAAAGGGAATGACTGTGTTTATCGTTTCCCAGAGAGCAACCTCCATCAAGCAGGCAGACAAGATTCTGGTCCTGGATGATGGAAAGCTGGCTGGTGTGGGAACACACAAAGAGCTTATGGAATCCTGTGAGGTCTACAGAGAAATCTGCCTGTCACAGCTTTCTGAACAGGAGGTGAACCGCTGATGGGAAAGAATAAAGAGACTATGAAGAGGGTACTTAGATTTATCAGCCCTTACAAAGCAAAAATTATCATTATGCTTCTGACAGCGCTTGTCACCGTTGGATTTACCCTGTATACACCCATTCTTATTGGTAACGGTGTAGATAATATCGTAGGTCCGGGAAATGTAAATGTAGCCGGACTTTTAAAGGTACTTGGAACTCTGGCTGTGATCGTTGTGGGAAATGCAGTTTCCCAGTGGGTGATGAACCTTCTTACCAACCAGGTTACCTACAGCGTGGTGCAGGATGTGCGAAGCCAGGCGTTTGCCCATCTTCAGGAGGTGCCGGTATCTTATATAGATGCCAATCAGCCAGGAGATATTTTAAGCCGTATTGTTTCTGATGTCAGCCAGTTTTCAGATGGTCTCCTTATGGGCTTTACCCAGCTGTTTACCGGTGTGCTGACCATCTTTGGAACCATTGGATTTATGCTTTCCATCAGTGTGAAGATTGCAGTGATCGTCATTTTGCTTACTCCGATTTCCCTGTTTGTGGCAAGCTTTATTGCAGGCAGAACCTTCCGCATGTTCCAGGAGCAGTCCGAGAAGAGAGCGGAGATGACTTCTATTGTGGAAGAGCTTGTTGGAAATCAGAAGATCGTGCAGGCTTTTTCCTATGAGGAGAGAGCCAATGAAAGATTTGGAAAAGTAAATGAGGAGCTTCGCGTCTGCGGAATCAAAGCGATTTTCTTTTCCTCTATTACAAACCCGTCCACACGTTTTGTAAATGGCCTTGTTTACACAGCAGTTGGAATTTTTGGTGCATTTACAGTAATTAAGGGCGGTATGACTGTGGGACAGCTGACCAGCTTCCTGAACTATGCAAATCAGTATACCAAGCCGTTTAATGAGATTTCCGGCGTTATCACAGAGCTGGAGAATGCGTTGGCATGTGCAAAACGTCTCTTTGACTTTATTGACACACCGGCACAGGAGCCAGATGCGCCTGGTGCTGCAGAACTGGAGAAAGCAGACGGTCGTGTAAGCGTGGAGAATGTTTCCTTTTCTTACCGAAAAGAAGTTCCGCTTCTTACTGATATTTCCATTGACGTAAAACCCGGACAGAGGATCGCCATCGTCGGACCTACCGGATGCGGTAAGACCACAATGATCAACCTTCTTATGAGATTCTATGATGTAGATAAGGGACAGATTAAGGTAAGCGGTTATCCGGTAAGAGAGCTGACAAGAGACAGCCTGAGACGAAACTTTGGTATGGTGCTTCAGGAGACCTGGCTGAAGGCAGGAACCATCCGCGAGAACATTGCCTATGGAAAGCCGGATGCGACTTTGGAAAAGGTTATGGAGGCAGCTAAGCATGCACATGCCCACAGTTTTATCAAGCGTATGCCAAACGGCTATGATACCGTGATTTCAGAGGGAGGCGGAAATATTTCCCAGGGACAGAAGCAGCTTCTTTGCATTGCAAGGGTTATGCTGATGCACCCGGCTATGCTGATTCTGGACGAGGCCACTTCTTCCATTGATACCCGTACTGAGGTGAAGGTGCAGAAGGCTTTTGCAGAGTTGATGGAAGGAAGAACCAGCTTTATTGTAGCACATCGTCTTTCCACTATCCAGGAGGCAGATCTGATCCTGGTCATGAAGGATGGAAATATTATTGAACAGGGCAGACATGAGGAATTGCTGGCGAAGAAGGGCTTTTATGCGAATCTGTATGAGAGTCAGTTTGCTGTGTCTTAGAGCGTGTTTGAAAAAGGCTTTCTGCAAGATGCGATGCACATCTTACGAGAATGATTTTTAGCAGGCTGTAAATGAAAAAAACGGATATGTCTGCTTTTAGGACTTTCATAGTAAAATGCGAACGGAGGATGAAGGATGGGAGATTTGGAAAACAAAAATCCTGAAGAAAAAGAGGAGAATAAAGGGCTGCCAGAGGAGAACGCAAAGGGTGGAATCCCTATGAGAACTTACGTGATCATGGCGCTGGCGGGTGTTTATGTGGCGTATCTCGGATATTCTCTTTGCAGCAGCGTGATTAAGGGCGCTGAAGGAAGCAGCCCTGGATTTATGGTTGCCGGAATTGTGTTTCTGGTGCTGGGCGTGGTTTTTGTGATCAATGGACTGAAAGGTTATTTTAAGATGACAAAGCTTCCTAAGTATCCGGAAGAAAGGGAGCGCGCAGAAGATGCTTCTCAGGAAGCAAAGGAAGAGAAAAGCCCTGTTTCAGATAAAAAAATGTCTCTTTCAGACCGTGCCAATCTGGTAAGCCAGTTGGGCGATGTGGAGGAAGAAGAGAATAGATAGAAAGAATAAAAAAGAATCCTGTTTTGCAGGATTCTTTTTTATAAAACACGCTCTAACGCCGTCTCCGCCGCCGTTTCCCGCTTGGGTTATGTAGGGTGGACCAGCAGAATGCCTGCACCAGCAGGATTCCCGCTGTGACTCCGATGCTGTCGATTCCCACATCACGTACAGAAGGTCCGCGGTCTGCCACAAAGGACTGGTGGTATTCATCAAAGCCTGCGAAGCCTACGCATATGGCGCCTGCCAGCAGAATCAGCCAGATACCTCTTACTCCGTAAACATAAAGTGGGAAAGAAATGGCAATGGCAAGCAGACAGTACTCTGTCATGTGAGCTGCTTTTCGCACATAAAATTCGATGGAGCTGGCAGAATAGGCGAGCTCGTCATAAGTTTTGTTTTCGTTGAGAACTTCATTCTTGGTTTCCACAATCTGGTAGCTGACTTCATAGCTTAGGGCTCCGGACACCTCCCCTGTCTGGGCTGAAAATGAATAGATCAGATACATCATCAGAATTGCAGGAAGAAAAGAAAGAGGTTTCAGTAAATGGATTAAAATTTTCTTCATGGGGTTTACTATAACACGGGAAAATAAGATTGTAAAGAAAAAGGTGATTTGACAAGGCTTTGAAAAAACAATAAAACCAGTGCAAGCAGGAGAGAGGCAGGAGGGCAAAGAACTTGTTATTTACAGGAATCTATGCTAAAATTGTTGAAGTATGAAAAGCAGCGAGATACTTGGTGTGGAGAGACTCTGGCAGCCAGGTATCGTGTTGCTATAAAGAACGCACAATGGAGACCAGGAGGAAAAAGACAGGTATGAGTTTAGCTGATCATATTTTTATAGATATGTGTAAAGACGTAATTGAGAACGGAACCAGTACAGAAGGGGAGAAGGTCCGGCCGGTGTGGGAGGATGGCACTTCTGCTTATACGATCAAACGTTTTGGTGTTGTGAACCGTTATGATCTGAGAAAAGAATTTCCAGCGCTGACCCTTCGCAAGACTGCATTAAAGAGCGCCATGGATGAGATCCTCTGGATCTGGCAGAAGAAATCAAACAACATTCATGACCTTCACAGCCATATCTGGGACAGCTGGGCCGACGAGGATGGCTCCATTGGAAAAGCGTATGGTTATCAGCTGGGTGTGAAGCATCAGTACAAAGAAGGCATGATGGATCAGGTAGACCGTGTTCTTTATGATCTGAAGAATAATCCATACAGCCGCCGTATTATGACCAATATTTATGTGCATGAAGATCTTCATGAGATGAATCTTTACCCATGTGCTTACTCTATGACCTTCAATGTAACAAAGGAGCCTGGAAAGGACAAGCTGACCTTAAATGCCATTTTGAACCAGCGCTCCCAGGATATCCTGGCGGCAAATAACTGGAATGTATGCCAGTATTCCCTGTTGTTGATGATGATCGCACAGTGCTGTGACATGGAAGCCGGTGAGCTGGTACATGTGATCGCAGATTGTCATATTTATGACAGACATGTTCCGGTTATCAAGGAGCTGATTTCCAGAACACCTTATCCGGCACCGACTGTGAAGCTGAATCCGGATGTGAAGAATTTCTATGATTTTACCACAGATGACCTGATCGTGGAGAATTATCAGACCTGGCCTCAGATTAAAAATATTCCGATTGCGATTTAAACATGGAGTAAATGGGATAGGGTTCCAATGCCGTATGCGTTTCAGATATGGTGAGGCTGCCGTAGCGGGCTACGGCAACTGAATTCGGGCAAAATCTTCCGCAAAGTGGGGCGTGCAGATTGCGGGAATGGTTTTTCAGACACGATCTAGGAGTTCGTATAAAGGAGATTATAAGAAATGAAAATAATAGTAGCTGCAGACAAAAACTGGGGAATTGGAAAAGACAATAAGCTTCTTGTAAGCATTCCGGCGGATATGAAAATGTTTCGTCAGGAGACCACAGGCAAGGTTTGTGTTATGGGAAGAAAGACCCTGGAGAGTTTCCCAGGAGGGCTTCCTCTTAAAAACCGCACAAACATCGTTCTTACCAGAAATGAGAATTACAAAGTGAAAGATGCCATAATCGTTCATTCTATTGAAGAGCTTATGGAAGAACTGAAAAAGTATCCGGCAGAAGATGTATACTGCATCGGCGGCGACACTATTTATAAGCAGCTTCTTCCTTATTGCGATGCTGCGCAGGTGACCAAGATCGATTTCGCCTATATTGCAGACAGTTATTTTCCGAATCTGGATGAAGATCCACAGTGGCATGTGGCAGCAGAGAGCGAAGAGCAGACATATTTTGATCTGGAATATAAGTTTGTGAGATATGAGAGAAATAAATAATCGGGAAAATATAATGTGTTTTTCAAAAAAATCAGTTCTGCCATCACGACAGAACTGATTTTTGTTATATGCTGTGTAGAGTGTATTTGAAAAAATACGAAAAATGGGAAGCTTAAGAAATTACTCAATAACCTTGAGCCATCCCTCTGGAGCCTGGATGCGTCCCATCTGGATTCCGGTAAGGGTCTCATACAGCTTCTTAGTGATCGGTCCCATCTCGTTCATGCCGCTTGGGAAGCAGATTTCCTTGCCGTGGTCAACGATCTTGCCAACCGGGGAGATAACAGCTGCGGTACCGCACAGACCGCACTCTGCGAAATCTTTTACTTCGTCTAAGTATACTTCACGCTCTTCGGTCTCCATGCCAAGGTAATCTCTTGCAACCTGCAGGATAGAACGGCGTGTGATGGACGGAAGGATGCTGTTGGACTTCGGAGTTACCAGCTTGCCGTCTTTGGTGATAAAGATAACGTTTGCGCCGCCGGTCTCCTCGATCTTGGTACGTGTCTGCGGATCCAGGTAGATGTTCTCATCGAAACCGTTCTTATGAGCATCGACGATCGCATGCAGGCTCATCGCATAGTTTAATCCGGCTTTGATGTGACCGGTTCCGTGAGGTGCTGCACGGTCGAAATCGCTGACACGGATCGTGATCGGCTTTACGCCGCCCTTGAAGTACGGTCCGACCGGTGTACAGAATGCACGGAACTGGTATTCATCCG
>ERZ857775.333-NODE-333-length-72983-cov-15.222713_pt1 | contig 72983 bp, 62 predicted proteins | sample MGYA00519698_ERZ857775 | MGnify/ENA primary metagenome ERZ857775 (study PRJEB31778, sample SAMEA3449363) | human gut metagenome | biome: human gut; feature: human-associated habitat; material: faeces | place: United Kingdom | collected 2010/2012 ...
ATGCTTATCTTGATAGACCTGTCAATGAGTCTATCGGCAAAAAGTCTCCAAAGGAATATTTTAGTCTTGCATTAGAACAATGTCAAACAAAAGTGGCAGTTTGTGGTTCAATTACGGATGAAGATTTACTTCAGAAGAATCTTACTATGAATTGCATTCCTTCTGAAGTATTCAAAATGGACCATAACGATTATGTCCATTTCTTGGAAGACCGCCGATTATTGATGGCAAATAAAATTAGAAAGTATTACGATAGTTTGTAATTGAATTAGCATGGCAGGAAACTCATCCTGATATTGAGGTAAACTTTGTGGAAAACGAAAGTGATACTCAAGGTGATACCCAAGGTGATACCCAAGGTGTCACTCAAGATGTCACTCAAGGTGACACTCAAGGCGATGATTTAGATAAATGGATAGAATACCAAGTAGCTGTTTATCCTAAAATAACAGAATACAAGAATTCTATGGATGATGACTTCGCATTCGAAGAAGAAAATGGAGAGCAGAAAGGTGGACCAAAAACAAGCAAGGTGGACCAGCAAGGTGGACCAGAAACTCGAGAGGCCATTCTGCAACTTATATCCGAGAACGCAAGTATCACTTCGCGCGAAATGGCCAACAGACTGAATATCAACAGGAGTGCTATATCTAAGCATCTCAAGAGGATGCAAGACGACAACATGATTCGTCGCGAGGGGTCACAGAAGTCTGGTCGCTGGATTATCATACAATAAAAAAAAGGTGTATTCACCCCATTCGCTTTCATTGTTACATTGTTACATTGTTACGTTTAGGATGTCGTGGGCGTGCTCAACGACCAAGACGATTATACCAAGAACCGCAACTATTGGAAGTATCTGAAGACGAAGCTGAAGAAGGAAGAAAACGAACTGGTTAGTGTCACTAACCAGTTGAAACTTCTTGTTCCGGATGGCAAAAGACGTTTAACTGATATCCCATGGCGTTGCATAGGTCGCTTTCGTGGACACGGACCCGACTTTTTAGCAGAAATGGCCTCCGATTGCCCTGACTTTTAGCAAAAAATAGCCTCCGATTGCCCTGACTTTTAGCAAAAAGTCGTATCTTTGCACTGTGAATCAGTAAATTACACGAAAATGACGTATTACAAGCGAGACATAGACAAAAAACTCTTGGAATGGAAGACATCTCAAAGAAGAAAGCCTTTGCTGATACGCGGGGCAAGACAGGTGGGGAAATCGTCTGCTGTACGCCAGTTGGGCAAAGAGTTTAAGTACTTTGTGGAGATCAATTTGGAGAGTCAACCATCTATCCGAGGACTTTTTCCAAAGGATATTGACGTGCATAGGACTTGTGAGGGAATCAGTGCCACCACAGGCATTCCTATCATACCTGGGGAGACGCTGCTTTTCATAGACGAGATACAAGTGAGTCAGGAAGCTATCATGTCGCTTCGTTATTTCAAAGAGGATTATCCAGAGCTACATGTCATAGCCGCGGGATCTCTGCTGGAGTTCACCCTGGAGGAGCTGCCTTCTTTTGGAGTGGGGAGAATACGCTCACTATACATGTACCCATTCTCCTTTGACGAATTTCTTATGGCGCAAGGACTGGAAACGACGGTCAGCTACAAGCACCAGGCTTCGCCTTCCTCTCCGCTTCCCGATGCCGTCCACAACAAACTGGTGGAACAATTGAAGACGTTCTATCTCGTGGGCGGTATGCCAGCCGCGGTCACAGAATGGATAGCGTCCAAAAGCTACATCGAGTGCGCCCATGTTCACAATGACATTCTGGACACCTACCAAGATGACTTTGCCAAGTATAAGTCGCGCGTGTCTCCAGCTTTGCTGAGAAAGGTCTTGCGCTCCGTAGCTTTGCAGGCAGGCAGCAAGTTTGTCTATAGACAGGTGGCCGACGATGTTCGCTCTTCGGTCATCAAAAACGCGCTTCATCTATTGACATTGGCGGGACTGATAAAGCCGGTGACGCATAGCGATGGAAATGGTGTTCCACTGGGAGCAGAAGAGAATGATAGCTACAAGAAATATCTTTTTTTAGACTTGGGACTGATGCAGACCATGCTGGGCACTCCTGCCGCCAATGTCCTTTTAGCTTCGGAAGTTGATTTTGTCAACAAAGGGGCTGCTTCGGAAATGTTCGCAGGCTTGGAACTCGTCAAGAACCATGACTGTTTCCAAAAGGCAGAAATGTATTATTGGCAGAGCATGTCAAGGGGTTCCAATGCGGAGATTGATTACCTGGAGGCCAAAGAGGGGGTGGTTGTACCAATAGAAGTGAAGGCTTCCACCAAAGGCAGTATGCAAAGCTTATGGCTATTTATGAGGAAGAAAGTCCTTCACCATGCTGTTCGTACTTCCTTGGAGAATTTTGGGACGTTTGAGTATATTGACAAAGAAGCACAAAATGCACTCCGCCACATAGACGTTGTGCCACTTTATGCCATGAGCAATTTATAGCACCACTTCTTGCTTGAACCGACTGGATAGTCGCTGTCAGTACAGTACGGGCTGTGATCGGCTTGCCGATTGCAGCCCGTACTGGCGCCTTGCGCCCCTCTGCGCCCGCCCGAAAGACACGTTTTGGCGAACATTTCGCACACTATGGACGAACCAAATAAAAATGTGCGTGCATTTGATAGGGAAATGGGTACTTTTGCACACAAATCATCAAAACAAACCTACGTATGAACACCATCAGACTTTTCCTATTTCCGACAGAGTGGTCCGCCACGCTCGTCCTGTTCTTTTTCGCACTCCGCCGTATGGCCAACTGCCAGCACCTATGGGAGGTTTTGATCCTCTTGGGCTTCTTCCTATCCATCTTTTTCATGGTGTGTCTGGCCTCACTGACCTATGCGCGCATGGACACGCACGTGAGGCTATGGGCCAAACTGATCGCCGTGCTCGCCACGCCAGTAGTCATGTACGCCGTGCCTGCATAGCGAGCAAAAACGAGAAAAATCGCATGGGCCGCGATCTAAATGAAAATGTGCGCACCACGGCTTGCGAAACCCGTACTTTTGCAAACGAATCCTGGCGACACCAGCAGCGCAAGAAACGCGCGACGGACTGTCATAAAGGATGAGCATAGAGCGAAGGCCGCCCAGCGGCACGAGGTCTATCAAGAGAGAACCAATAAACAAAATGATCAACTCAAAACTATCAAAGTCATGAAACGAAGAAACAGTAACATCGCCAGCACGCTCGTGCTCGCACTGGTCCTGATGGTAGGATTCCCTACCTCGGCAAGACCCCAAATCTTGAGAACTTTTATCAAGGGTGTGGTGAAAAGGTTGAACTCGCCTGCCAAGACCTCGGCAATCGCCTTGATGGGGGCACAAAAGATGGACGCGTATGCGAAAAAGCGCATGGAGCAGCAGAGACGCCGCGCCGTCAGACCTGTGACAATTCCCCCAAGCGTCCACGCCAAGTTCATGTCAGAGCAAATGAGTAAGCTGCGCGCAAGGCACAACATTACGCTACCCCGCCCCAAGGTGAAGCCCGTGGCTCCGAGCAGACCTCACCCGCGGCTGCCGAAGACCCCCATCCCGAAGCCCGTCAAGGCCGCAAAGCCCGTCAAGGCCAACCTGTGAGACCAGCCTCCGCTATCAAGGTGGAAAACTGAACCGAAGATTCGGAAAGGAATGAACCGGACATGCGGAAAGAAACGAACCGAAGTCTCGAAAAAACCGAAAGGCAGACTCGCCCGCTTCACGGACGACCCGACCCAATAGCTGCTGCACTTATCACAAGCAAACAGAGAGTAAAAACAACTTTGACTAAGACACTATATATATACCAACAAAAAAAGAAGGGCAAGCAGCGGGCAGACCTCTTACAGAAACCGCGCCAAACTCGTGTCGAGAGGACACCGGACGGCAGCAGGGGGAGGATCTGCCCACACGGGGGGAGGGATCCGTGGAGCGAGGCGGGCGTTGCGTTTTGGCGGGACATCCGCCTCGCAGGGGCGTTTAACCTGAAAAAATTTTGGGCATCAGCGTTTTTTCCGTAACTTTGCAGAACAAGACATCAAGAAGCGTTATGGAAAGAGAAAGAATAGCGCGTGCGGACCTCCACTCGCCCCGCCCCTCGTCGGCGGCAGTGAGAGAGATGGCGGAAGCAGCGCGCACACAATACGTATTGATACAGTTGACCGACAACACCGTCTCCTTGGGCTACAGCGCGGAGCAAAGGCTGCTCCAGGTGGCCGACAGCACGGGGGCCGTCATGGTCTATGCCGACTTCTACGAGACGGAGGAGGGCCAGCGGGCGAAACACCCCGTGATAGACTACCAGGAGGGTGCGCTGCGAGACGACTTCGACTTCGGGCCGCTGGTGCTCGTCAGGACGGATGCGATCCAGCGTTGCGACCTCGGCGCCAACTGGCTGTATGGTGGCTGGTACGACCTGCGTCTGCAACTGAGCCGACAGGGCGCGATCTTCCACCTCAACGAATACCTCTACACGGAGGAGAAGCAACCCGTGAGCGCAGAAGGCGAACGACAGTTTGATTATGTCGATCCGCGCAACCGCGACGTGCAGGTGGAGATGGAGCAGATCGTGACGGAGCACCTGCGGACAGTCGGTGGCCTCGTCCATACCGACCGCTACCAGAAGCCCGACGTGGAGGGCGACTTCCCCATCACGGCCTCCGTCATCATCCCCGTGCTCAACCGCGCAAAGACCATCGGCGACGCGGTGGAGTCGGCCTTGGGGCAGGAGACTGGCTTCGACTTCAACGTCCTCGTGGTGGACAACCATAGCACCGACGGCACATCGGAACTGATAGAACAGTTGGCGGCCCACGACCCGCGCGTCGTCCACATCATCCCCGAGCGCGAGGACCTTGGTATCGGTGGCTGCTGGAACAGGGCCATCAACGACCCGCGCTGCGGACGCTATGCCGTGCAGCTCGACAGCGACGACCTCTATCTCGACAGCCACACGCTGCAGCGGGTAGTCGATGCTTTCCAGGAGCAGGACTGCGCCATGGTGGTGGGCTCCTACCGCATGTGCGACTTCCAGTTGCAGACGCTTCCGCCGGGCGTGATCGACCACAAGGAGTGGACGGACGACAACGGGGCCAACAACGCCCTGCGCATCAACGGACTGGGAGCGCCGCGGGCCTTCCTCACCTCGATAGCAAGGCGCATCGGATTTCCCAACACCAGCTATGGCGAGGACTATGCCATGGGACTGGCCGTAAGCCGGCAGTATCGCATCGGCCGCATCTACGATCCGATTTACCTCTGCCGCCGCTGGACGGGCAATAGCGACCACGGACTGAGCATCGAGAAGACCAACGCCAACAACTTGTACAAAGACCGACTGCGCACCATCGAACTGCGGGCGCGCATCAGCCTCAACAACGACCACAAAGCATGACGCTCGCCGAGTTTTTCCACAATCAGATGGTCACATGGCCGGAGACGGCCGCACGCTACGCCGACCTGGCACGCGTGGAGGTGAGAGACTTCGGTGCGGTCAGCGCCCAGTACAACCCCGCACGCATGGTGAGCACGGGGGCCAAGGTCGATAAGAAGACGCTGGCCCAGCGCCCCTGCTTCCTCTGCAAGGACCATCGTCCTGAGATTCAACAGGAATGGGCCTTCGGCGAGGACTTCGACGTGCTCGTCAATCCCTTCCCCATCCTCCCGACCCATTTCACGATCGCCGCCAGGCGCCACCGCCCCCAGACGATCCTCGACACCTATGCCACGCTCTACGAACTGGCCGACCGCTTCGAGGGCACTCTGTTCTTCTACAACGGTCCGAAATGTGGGGCCAGTGCGCCCGACCATCTCCACTTCCAGGGGGGAGACGGAAGTGTAGTGCCGCTCTGCCGCGACTGGCGCGGATGGAGGGAGCGGCTACGGGAGGTGGCGCGACTGGACGCCGACAACCGCCTCTGCACCATCGAGGACTATCCCTTCCCCACTCTGGTGCTGATCAGCAACGACAAATCCCTGGCGCAGACGCTTTTCCGCAGGGCCTATGCTGCCCTGCCCTGCCATCCCGACGACACCGAGCCGATGCTCAACGTGCTGGCATGGCGAGAGGAGGATAGCGTCGTCACCATCCTGCTGCCTCGGGAGAAGCACCGCCCCGCCTGCTACACGGCCTCGTGCGAAGCAGACCGCATGCTCATCTCGCCGGGCGCGCTCGACATGGCAGGACTGATCATCACGCCGCGCAAGGAGGACTTCGACCGACTGACGCCCTCGCTCCTGGTGAAGACCGTCGGCGAGGTGGCGCTTGGGCAGGAGGCCTTCGCCAAGGTGTTGCGCCGCTTGCAGGAACCGAGGGTCGCCGTAGGCATCACGAGCGGGCCGGAGGTGGCCTTTGTCCTGGAGGGCTCCTTCATGGTCGATGGCACGCTACAGACGGGGCCGCAGACCGTGAGGGCGAAGGACGGAAGGCTTCTTTGGCAGGAAAACTCATACGACACGCTCACGTTCGCTCCCCATTCCCCTCAGTCTTCGTTCACGCTGCCCGAGGTCACGATCGGCATCGGATTCCACTGGGAGCGCCAGGAGGCGCAGACCTTCGAGGGGATGCTGCGGCTGGAGGCCGACGGCGATCGGGTGTGGGTGATCAACGAACTGCCCGTGGAGCGCTATCTCGCCAGTGTCATCTCCAGCGAGATGCGGGCCACCTCGTCGCCATCGCTCCTGCGGGCCCACGCCATCATCTCCCGCAGTTGGCTCCTGACGCAGATGGCGCATCGTATCCATACGGACCATCCCTCGGAGGAGACCTGTGGAGGATGGGAGACGGAGGAGGAACTGGTGCGCTGGTACGACCGCGACGACCACCAGCGCTTCGACGTATGCGCCGACGACCACTGCCAGCGCTACCAGGGCATCACCCGCATGGTGTCGGATCATGTGGAGGAGGCGATACGCAGCACCTATGGACAAGTATTGTGGGACGGCAAGAGCATTTGCGACGCGCGCTTCAGCAAGTGTTGCGGTGGTGCCACGGAGGTCTTCTCGGCCTGTTGGCAGGATGAGGACAAGCCTTATCTCGCCGCCTTCCTCGACCGCCCCGCGCAAGCAGGACAGGCGGCAGACACGCTGCCCGACCTGACCGACGAGGAGACGGCCCGCAAGTGGATTCTCTCCGCACCTCCCGCCTTCTGCAACACGCAGGACAAGCAGGTGCTGCGCCAGGTGCTCAACGGCTACGACCAGGAGACGGCCGACTTCTATCGCTGGCACATCGACTACACACAGGAGGAGCTCGCCAGCCTCATCGCCCGCAAGACGGGACTGCGCTTTGGCAAGATCCTCGACCTCGTCCCCCTGGAGCGCGGCAAGAGCGGACGCATCGTCCGCCTGAAGATCGTGGGCACGGAAAGGGAGCGCGTCATCGGCAAGGAACTGGAGATACGCCGCACGCTGAGCGAGAGCCACCTGAAGAGCAGTGCCTTCGTCGTCACGACGCAGCAGGGCGCCGACGGCATCCCGCAGTCGTTCCACCTCTCGGGTGCAGGCTGGGGCCATGGCGTAGGACTGTGTCAGATTGGGGCGGCCATGATGGGAGAGAAGGGCTACGACCACGAGGCCATCCTCCGCCACTACTACCCTGGCGCCACACTGAAAACGCTTTACAAACCTTCCATAGAACAATGATTATGACCGAGAATAGCAAGCGACATATCAACCCGTGGGCATGGGTGCCCTCCCTCTATTTTGCCGAGGGACTGCCCTACGTCGCCGTGATGACGATAGCCGTCATCCTCTACAAGAAGATGGGCATCTCCAATACGGACATCGCCCTCTATACAGGCTGGCTCTACCTGCCGTGGGTCATCAAGCCCTTCTGGAGCCCGATGGTCGATCTCGTCCGCACCAAGCGGTGGTGGATCGTCACCATGCAGGCGGTCCTCGCCATCGCCTTCGCGGGCATCGCCTTCTTCATCCCCGCACAGTTTTTCTTCCGGCTCACGCTGGCGTTCTTCTGGCTGGTGGCCTTCACGTCGGCCACCCACGACATCGCGGCCGACGGCTTCTACATGCACGGCCTCGACAGCCACGAGCAGTCGTTCTTCGTCGGCATACGCAGCACGTTCTATCGCATCTCCACCATAGCGGGACAAGGACTGCTCGTCATCATCGCTGGACTGATAGAAGACCATACGGGCAAGATACCGCTCTCCTGGACGGTGGTCTTCGCCATCCTCTCCATCCTCTTCTTCCTCGCGAGCCTCTACCACGCCTGGGCGCTCCCCAGGCCTGCCTCCGACCGCCACGCCCCCGACCGCACGGTGGGTGGCATCCTGCGCGAGTCGCTGCTGACGTTCCGTTCTTTCTTCATGAAGAAGAACATCGTCCCCGCCCTGCTCTTCATGTTGCTCTTCCGTCTGCCCGAGGCGCAACTCGTCAAGATCATCAACCCCTTCCTCCTCGACCCGATAGCGAAGGGAGGACTCGGCCTCTCGACCAGCACGGTGGGCATCGTCTATGGCACGGTGGGCATCATCGGACTGACCTTGGGTGGCATCCTCGGTGGCATCGCTGCCTCGCAAGGGGGACTGAAACGCTGGCTCTGGCCGATGGTCTGCGCCATCACCCTCCCCGACCTCGTCTATGTCTATCTCGCCTACGCCCAGGACAGCGCGCTATGGATCGTCAACACCTGCGTCTTCATCGAGCAGTTTGGCTACGGATTTGGCTTCACGGCCTACATGCTCTACCTCATCTATTTCTCGGAGGGCGAGCACAGCACGTCCCACTACGCCATCAGCACGGGCTTCATGGCCCTGGGAATGATGCTGCCGGGCATGATGGCCGGATGGCTGCAGGAACTCATCGGCTACCGCCACTTCTTCCTCTGGACGATCCTCTGCTGCGCGGCAACGTTTGTCGTCTGCCTCTTCATCAAGATCGACCCTGAGTTTGGCAAGAAAAAACAGCAGGGCTAAGGGAAAATAGTACAATGATGGAAAAGGGAAGCAATCTGGTAAGAGAAAGGGCTGCAAGGGCCTGGGAACGCCACCTCTCGTGGGTGCCCACGCTCTATCTGCTGCACGGCATACCCTATGTCGCCATCCTCGCTCTCGTGCCCATCGTGCTCAACCGCATGGGGGTGAGCAATGCGGTCAACCTCTTCTGCTGCTCCTTGGCCCTCATCCCCTTCATCCTCCGCCCGCTGTTGGGCCGCTTCTCCCGCCAACTGACCGACTGCCACCATCTCATCCTCTACGCCGAAGTGCTGATGGGACTGATCTTCCTGGCCATGGGGATTGTGCTGCGGCTGAAAGTATGGCTTCCCGCCTTCCTCCTCCTCTTCTACGCCGAGGCCTTGGCGGCGGCCTTCCACGACGTAGGAATCGGCCGCTACTTCATGATCTGCTCCGAGCGTCGCTTCTACCAGCAGGTGCCCGCCACACGGGCTGCCGCCACCTGCGCCGCCTTTGCCCTGGCGCTGGGCATTCCCGCGATGGTGGGAGGCAACCTGGAGGTGATCCATCGCCGCATACCGATGGCGTGGAGCACGGTCTGCGAACTGCTGGGGGGCTTTATCCTCCTGCTGGCGGTCTATCATGCCGTGGTCCTCTTGCCGCTCGGCGAGCAACTGGTGCGCAAGCGCAACGACTACAAGGCCCTGCTGCTGGAGGACCTCCGCAAACTGACGGACCGTCGCTATTTCCGCTTCGAGATGCTCTTTCTGCTGCTCTTCCTCCTCCCCGAAGGGTTCTTCTACCGCGTAGGCATCCTGTTTCTTGTCGACCCCGGGAGCAATGGCGGACTGAGCCTCTCGCCACAGGAACTGGCCTTCACCCAGGGCACGGTGGGTGCTTTCGGCATGCTGCTTGGTTGCCTGCTCGGCGGACGCTGCATCCACCTCCACGGTTTCCGCTATTGGCTGTGGCCGATGACGCTCGCCATCACGCTGCCAAAAGTGTTCTACGTCCTGATGGCCTACACGCTTACGACCAGCTTCTCCCTGATCACCCTCAGCGTCTTCCTGGAGCAGTTTGGTTTCGGCTTCGGCATCATGGCCTTCGTCGCCTACCTCGCCCACCTCTCACGGGGTTACCATCCCGTCATGTTCTACTCCTACTGCTTTGCCCTCGCCGCCATTGGCATCACGGTCTCGGGCGCACTCTCCGGCATCCTCGCCGACTACCTCGGCTACCGCATCTACTTCGCCCTGCTGATGCTCCTCTCCCTCACCTCCTATCTCGCTGCTGCCTTCGTCCGCACCGAACCGATAGAGGGTCTGAAACTGTGAACGAGGACAGACTGTTGTTTCCAATACGGCCTGCCGAGTTAGGGAAAACAACAAATACAACTTTTACAACTAGTAACAACGATAGGCCAACATGATACAAGGCTTCGCAGGGACATATCACCAGGACAATTAGCAGGAGATGTGTCCAAGGCGAAGCGTTGTATATTGTTGTTTCGCAACAAGCAACCCTTGGTCTGCATAGGCCTCGAAGAGGCAATGTCCCCGCGAAGCGTTGTAACTTGTTGTAAAAGTTGTTCAAGTTGTTTTTCTATATGTCCACGTATTGTCGACAGGCAATATCCCCGCGAAGCATTGTTCATAGTTATAAAAGTTATTCAAGTTGTTTTTCTATATGTCCACGTCGAATCACTCCATGTCCCGGACGAACCTGACAAAGGGTCTGAAACTGTGAGCGAGGACAGAGGGTCTGAACTTTTTCTCCCTGCTACTCGCTTTTTCCAGAAATTTTATGTAAGTTTGCATCCATGAAGCAATTATTGACCATCCTTGGGCCCACGGCAAGCGGCAAGACCACCCTTGCCACCCGCCTTGCCTATGAGCTGGACGGCGAAGTCATCTCCGCCGACAGTCGTCAGGTCTATAGAGGCATGACGATCGGCACGGGCAAAGACCTCGCCGACTATGTAGTGGAGGAGAAGCCGATCCCCTACCACCTGATAGACATCTGTGACCCAGGGACGAAATACAACCTCTTCGAATACCAGCGCGACTTCCTCCAAGCCTACGAAGACATCCGCCGTCGTGGACGCCAGCCCGTGCTCTGTGGCGGCACAGGACTTTATATCGAGGCCGTACTGCGAGGCTACCAGCTCTCGCCCGTGCCCCAGAATCCCACGCTGCGGGCAGAACTGGAGGGGAAGACGCTCGACGAGCTGACCGTCATCCTCCAGGACCTGAAGGCGCGCAACCACTCCACGATGCACAACCGCACGGACGTGGACTCCTGCCAGCGGGCCATCCGCGCGATAGAGATAGAGGAGTACAACCTCCATACGCCCACAGAGAACCGCCAGGTGCCACCCATCCCCTCCACCATCATCGGCACATGGGTCGATAGGGAGACACGCCGCGCACGCATCACCCGCCGCCTGCACCAACGACTGGAGGAAGGAATGGTAGAGGAGGTAAAAGGTCTGCTCAAGACGGTCCCCGCCGAGGACCTGATCTACTACGGCCTAGAGTATAAGTTTGTCACCGAATACGCCCTCGGCCGCACCTCCTACGACGAGATGTTCAGCCGCCTGGAGATCGCCATCCACCAGTTTGCCAAACGACAAATGACCTGGTTTCGGGGCATGGAGCGCCGCGGCCTCACCATCCACTGGATCGACACGCAGCGCCCCATGGCAGAACAAGTGGCGGAGGTGTTGCGCCTCATGGCGTAAGTTTTATGGAATACGTCTCATGGCGTAAGTTTTATGGAATACGTCTCATGGCGTGACTTTTATGAACAAAGGCATAAAAGTCACGCCATGCTTTTATTTTCTCAATAAGCACACAACATTCTGCACTAGGTTCACGGCCTCCTGCTGCGTAGGCTTTTGCTTCCGCGCCAGCAGCACCTGCACCAAGTAGGTCTGCACCTTGCCGACCGTCACGACCTGAGCATAACTGATCGAATGGAGAGTAAACTCATTCGGCGTCACCACCGTGTCGCGGACCACCTCCCCCGCAGTCCTCGCTATCGAGTCGGTGGGGATAAACGGGACAGGATCGCAGTCGTAATAGACGGTTTCCATCTTCCTGGCCTTGACACAAGCGACGAGTTTGTTGGATTCCTGTTTCGTGCAAGCATCGAGTTGGTTGTTGGGAACCTGTCCCGTGCAAGTATCGAGTTTGTTGGAAGCCAGCTCCGTCACTCTGATCTCCATGCGTTCGCAATTCTCATAGTCATACACATTCGCATGGCCTTCCACCACCTTGCAGATCCGATCCTGCAGCGAATGGTCAATATGGTCCGCCACCCAGCGCTTCTCTGACCTAAGGTCGTAGAGCGTATAATAACCATTGCGCCTCATCTCCAGCACACCAATCCGATTGTTGGCCGTGTGAAAGGCGAAGGAGTCAAACTCCGGTTTCACCAGCATTCCGTAACGGTCGCGCAAACCCACCTTCCCCGTCTCCGGGTCCTTGACGACGAGAATGCCCGGGTAAGCATCAAGGCGCTGACGGTACACCCTGGCAACATCCAGGCAACAGTAGGGATTGCTGCCAATAGCCATACTGGGCAGCAATACGCCCAGATAGCCCACAACGACGACATAGAAAGGCAGGTCCTTCACGCTCCTGAGGAGTCCGCCACAAGCATAGGCCATCGCACAAAGACTGAGAGCGAGCATCGCCACACGCTCCACCCCCGCGTCAAACTGCGACAAGAAGAACGGGACCATGGCAATGACCACCACCCACAGTTTCCCCATCGCCACACCACGGAGCCTTTGCAGCAGATAAAGACTGACCATGGGCGCCACAACACAAGCCAAGGCGCAAGCATGGTCGTAGAGGGCCAGCCCGAAATACAAGGCAAAGAGCGCCACCAATAGCAGGGCGCAGTAGGTCTTGGCTCGTCGGTCCGTCCAAAGCAACAGTCCCATCGCTTCCTTCCACGTCAAGTTGTCCACCATACCGCCCTTGCGCATCGCATTGACGGCATAGGCAACGACAGGAAACAGTCCCAGCCATACTTTCAGCACCCACGGGAACACTTCCTCCCTTGGCTTGTCCGTCTCCATGCCCATCATAGCATACGCCTTCGAGGTAAGAATCCACATATGCACATCAGCATCCATCAACCATTTGAGTGCCATCAGCGCAAGAGCAACCAGCCCCGAGGCCCAAGCCTTTTTCTCACCCTTGTAAAGGGCGAACGAGCACACGATGCGAAACAGTACCATCAATGCCACTAGATTGACAGGGAAGTACGGGAACCAGCCATAGCCGACTACCACCACGCCTATTGCCCACAAGAAGCAGATAGTCCAATCCAAACCATAAAACGCCTTCTTCATACTACTGTTAATTCCTTTTTCCATCATAATGATTTCCTTTGTTTTGATTTATAGATTTTATTTGTCATCTTATTGATTTATTGATTCACTTTGTCACCTTGACGATTCCTTTGTCACCTTGATGATTCATTTTCAGCTTGACGATTCATTTGCCAATGTGTTGATTCTTTTGCTATCGTGAAAATTCTATTGCTATCGCAAGAATCATTTGCTATCGTGAGATTCACTTGCTTCAACTCAAGTCTATTCCCTCGCTACTCCACTTCCATCAGAATAGCCGTATAATTATCGTCGCCATACTTCCAGCAGCTAAGGTCGAAACCATGCAGTATCTCCTCCAGCGACTTCTCTTCCATCATCCTTGCCTCCAAGTCCTCGGGCTCCATACTCTTGTGGACCCCATCGGAGCAAAGCAAAATCCGGTCGCCCGGACAAACAGGAAACTGCACCACGTCGGCAATCGCCTCCTCCGGATGACCGCTGAAGAAACTGCGTGCCACGATCTCATACCCAAAGCTCAACCTCACATGGTCCTGCGTCTGATACACCACTCCCTGGCCTGGCCGCTGCAGATAGCACCTGCTGTCTCCCACATGGGCAATGGTCACAATGTCTCCCTCGATGCTTGCCATCACCATCGTCGTTCCCATCTCCTTCACTCCTATCTCTCTCGCCTTCTGTTCGATAGCACGAGTCGCCTCCTGGCAAGCCTCCACGACCTTAGCCTCGCTATCCCTTTCCTCCGCATGCTGCTCCCAATATGCCGATACAGCATGAGCCACCGTCTCGCTCGCCACCTCCCCGCAAGCGTGACCACCCATCCCATCACACACGATACCCCAAAAGCGCCCCCTCTCCTGCTGGTCCATGACCACGAAGAAGTCCTCATTGTTAGAGCGCCTTCCCTCCTTACTGATTGTCGCATACCTGATCTTCATTGCTTGTCCTTTCTTTATATCCATATAGTTATTTCAACATCACTCGAAGCTATCACACTCCTTTATGACAAAGAGGGGATGAAAGTAACCCATCTATCACTGGAAAAACTTGCTAACTATAAAAAAATCACATTTTTTAGCAATCGCTCAAAGCCAGCCTAATCACTCCTGTACAAAAAACGTAAAAGGTTGTTCGCAACTCCATCCAGCCAGAATCGGGAACAATCCTCCGTTTTCATCAGTTTCAGTCCTTCGTAATCTTAAAGCCCAATTTCAATATGAGCTTAATCGTTTCTACAGATGTGTTGCGGTCGTACTCCTTTTCTTCTTCCGATAGTTCTTCATAAGGCACAAGGCACGGATGCTGCCTCTTTGCATCATTCCGCTCCTCGCCATAGGTCCAGCCATCCTTCATCCGTCCAGCCGACCACACCTCATGCACATTCTTTGCAATGTTTTCAGCCAAAGCCTCCAATTCCTTAGGCAGCACAACCTCCTTCGTATCTATAGGATGGGGCATATAAATGTTCTTACTCATCGCTCACGATTTTATGTTGTTGCATACCTGTATAGAGAGCAGAGAGGCAGTATTTCTATCATTGCACGACAAAATATATGTTTTAATCTAAAGCGTCAAGTAAGATGAATGAGGCCCAATATTTTGCATCTGTATAGCCTTTTGCCCGAAGGGCCTTTTGTGCCTCTACCAAGGCTTTGCGTTTGCTCATCCCGCTCATCAGATTGCGGTAAAACTGCACCATCAGTTCAGCAGTGGCGGCATCATTTACTGTACGTAATGACATCAACAATGTATTTACTCCCGCATTCTTAAAACCACGTTGCAAACCATAAACGCCATCTTGGCCAAGTTTTCCCAGGCCGCTCTCGCAAGCAGAAAGGACCACCAAATCACAAGTACGAAGATTCATTTGAGCAATCTCAGAAGCACTCACCTCGCTATCCTCTTCTGTATTAGCTCCTGCAAAAGCAAGAATACTGTTGTTCATAGATTCAACATCGGTGATACCTTTATGGCTTCTGTACGCACCATGCGTTGCCAAATGAAGAATATTTGTTTTGGTATCTGACAGTTGAAGGAAGGAGTTTTTACTAGCATTGTCATTTTTCAGAATGACCACATTCTTTACCTTTCCTTGCTTAAGCACCATACTTATTTCATTGACCTCACGCAGAGTATTCCCTAAAGTTTCATATACCACTTCTCCCTCGCCACCACTACGCATGGCGGCTAAGGACTGTTTCACCACTTTTTCAGATGCATTGCTCATGTTGTAGTCAATGCCGCCATAGAGCATGGCACGTGATGGCACTGCATGCGGATGGTTGTAACAAAGCTCCTTGGTTGTGGAAAGACGGTACACTTCCATTTGCTCAGCCATAGGTTTTCCATTATACAGAAGATACTCAATGGCTAAGTGATTGAATGTGCCATCAGCAGAGAAAAAGATTCGTTTTTTACCTTCTAGATGATTGGCTATGCCTCCCCAAATCAAATTGAGAGACTTGTCGAAAAGTGACGAATCTGCCTGCATCACTTTGGCATCGGCCAAAGTACATACAGGAATTGAGACAGGAGTCTTCATGTCAGAGTCGAGTACCAACGCCACCATATAATTGTCTTGGTCCAAGGCTTCCGATTTTATAGCTACAAACTCTATGGCAACATCTGTTGGGGACAGTTTTTTTTGTACATCACGCCAATCATACATTACGTAATTAGTGAAGTCTGCCATTTCGGAGCAATCGCGTAATAGCTGAAGCAGACGTTTTTTATTCTCCTGCTCCAGTGTCAATACATTGTTGGCATCTTCTTCCGTCTGCATGTTACTTCGAAGCACGCGTATCTGCTCGTCAGCAGACTTGATGTCGTCATACATCATCTTTAGCTTCTTGTTTTCCTTTAGAGCCAACAATTTTCCAAACTCTATGGAAGAATTGAGCAAAATACCCTTGGAAAGCAACTCTACGTCATAGGCCAACGCGGCAATGTCACCGTTCAACGACTCATAACCAACTGGTATTGTTGCCATCATGTCAAAAAAATCCAGTATTCGACTCTCCTCTTCACGCCATGTAAGCATACGTTCTGCTTCACTTTGCATACGGAATTCCTCACTGATAGCTTCACGCAAAGCAGGAATGTATTGTTTGTAATACGAAACGGCTTGAACATAATCTTGTTTCAACTCATAGCTGCCAGCTATTATGCCAAGAGAAGTGGCATAGGCTAATTTACCAAGGTATTCGCGTGTCATTTCAAGATTTTCAGTTTCTTCAGCTATAAGCTTGTCCAATATCGCTTTCTTTTCCAAAGCACTTGCATCATCTTTAAAGTCAACATCCTCATCTACCCCCATGTCCATATAGCATATCTTCAATGACGAGGCAGCCTCAGAATAATCCTGATACATACCATGTTCTTCAAAGAGTTTCATAGCCTGTTTGTGATGCGCCACAGACTCTTCGTAGTTCTTATTGCGTTCCTCGGCCTTGGCCAATCGAAGAAGAGCTTTTGGGTATTCTGTATTTTGCGTATCCATGTGCTCATAGTAGTCCACGCATTTTTGATAAGCCGCAATGGCGTGAGCAAAATCCCTTTGCGCAGAATAAGCATTACCAATACTTTTGTAACAAGCAACCATTTTTAAAGAAGAACTGGCATCTGATTTTGTTTGATAAAACCCCACTGCTTCATTGAAGCATCTAATAGCTTCTGATTGTTGCTCCGACAAAGAAAAGCATAAACCTGCATAATTATAATGGGCAGCACACTCAGCATTCATTCCTTTGTTCTTTTTGATAATACTGGCTGCCATCAGCTTGTAATTGGCAGCCGAAGCCCAATCATTAATCTGCGATAACAAAGAAGCATAACCATCGTACACCTTTAGCCTTATATCATCATCCATTTTCATGCCCAACACTTCAAGATAACACTCCTTCGCCTTTACAGTATTGCCTTTGCTCGCATAGTATTGTGCACGTTCCAACATGCACTTAGGTTCATGGCAGTCCTTGCTTAGTTCATGAAGTTTATGCTCTTCAATGAGTTGAAGAATACGTTGTTGGTTCTTTATATCCTGCTTCTCCATATAAATCAAGCCCAACCATTGCAAAGTATTTCCATAGGGTTCGCTATATTTCTCTATCAACGGCAAAGCCATCTCTAAGTATTTTTGTGCTCCGTCGTAGTTGTCGGCGATAAAGTAGAAACGTCCCATGTTGAAGGCATACATACCCAAATTCTTGTGCGGTCTGGGAAGTTTTTCACACAAAGCCATCACCTGCTCCTGGAGTTCAGTAGCTTTTGCAAAATCCTTCTCCAAAGCAAAAGTGTAAGCATAATTGTTGAGCGAAGTGATATAGTCCTCGTTTTCTTCACCACTTAACTTCTTGCGAATGTCCATCGCCCGTTTGGTAAGCTCGCGGCCTTGCACTATCTTTCCTTCGCTTAGACATTTCCGACCCTCTTCGTGCAAAGTTTGTGCATCTTGCAAGGTTTGTGCATTGACGTTAATCGAAAGCACAAACAATAAAACAAACAGAATAATCTTTTTCATACGAATCAATTCATTGTTATTACAATACTGATATCTTTCTGCACACAGTTCTTGATCTTCATCAAAACTGTACTCAGACAGTCTTCTCTCAATGCCAAAGTACCCGTTCGGTGCGGCATTCCTTTCTTTACCTTTTCTGTATCGACATACTGAGTATAGGGTTTGTTTTTATACAATCCCTGCATTGTCATCGACACCCTGCCGCCACCCTCTGCCACTACTGCTATCTTCTTTACGCCTTTTGCAACAAACGTACACGAAGCCGTTTGGTTGGCTTTAATAATAACTGTTTTGGATTGAAGTCGCCCTCGTGGGCTTTGCATTCCCACGCTCCTTTCACCTATTGCTCTGTTGAGAGAGTCTGATTGCTGATAGATATCAACGCCCTTGGACAGACTATCTGCAAAGGCCTCATCAAACACGACATGTCCATTCAAAGACATTGTTTCGTCTTCTGTCAGATGAAATGTTTTGAAATCACTCGGATCGTATCTTCGCAATTGTTCGGCTACTTGCTTAAGAGCAACAGTATCATTGATAGCAGCAGCATTGCGCAAGTTGATATAGGCCGCAACAACTTTATCAAAACCATCGTCTCCCACATCCTGTGCGGTTACAGACAAGGAAGTCATCAAAGCCAGAAGGAATAAAAAACTCTTCATACCGTCTATTCTTTACGAATAACCAACCTAAATCCTACCGCGTCATTTTTCTCGTCCACTCCTATAGGAGCAGTTGAGAACACGGTCACCTCAGAGGCTGCTGACCTATAGTTTCCACCGCATATAGTCCATTGTATGTTATCGGCATTTTGATGTGGATAGGGTGTATTGCACAACTCACTCACATTTCCACTCATTGCAAAAAGATCGAGCGTGTTGGGTTCTTTATCCACAATATCATTTATTGCATGTTTTCGATTGCTGGAATTGTTTTTATACCAAGCTACACGATTCACGTCATTACTCCCCACATACATTGTCGTTTCATTGTTAACACCTCCATGCGCTGCATATTGCCATTCGTCAACAGAGGGCAAGGTGAACTCTATACCCGTCATGTTCCGCAAACTGTCCAAGAGCACGTAGTTGATTTCATCATAAGCCACATTTGTAATAGGCATTTGGGAGTCGGTAGAATTGTATTTTCCTCCCAACAGCCCATACCATTGGCCTATAGTAAACTCAAATTGGCTCATCCACAACGTATCTTTTTTCACTTCACGCATCTGCATCAGCAGAGTATCAATAGTGTTCATTTGCTCGCGCGACAGATGCGGACTGAGCTGCAGACAATAGCCAGCGTGTTTCTTTTCCAATTCACTTCGCAACTCATTCAGCGATGCAGCCTCAGCCTCAACAGCCTCTTTATCCTTGTGATGCTGCCAAAACATAAAGCAAGTAACCAGTGCCATTACCACTATCATGATAGAGACAGCAACTGCCAATCTTCTTACGAATCTATTGCGTTTGTCTATTCTGCGTAGTGTTGCTTGTGCAGTATCATAATCTTCGTCTTTGTACTTACTTTCCTCGCGTTCACCGATGCACGACGCCAAACGTTCCCGTATCATCAGATCTACCGTAACGCCTAGAGCTTGCCCAAAGTCTATTTCAGAGTGTTGTATATCGCAAGCGATACCCTTTATCTCCTGCGGAACATCGGTATGAATGCCGTCAAACGTTTTATCGGGATTAATAGGAATTATCTTCTTGCCTTCCTGCATAGCCAAGAGAATCTCCTCTCTCACCCAGTCGCCCTCTTGACTGCATCGTTCCAAAGCCCCCTTCGACAACATGAGTATAAACACTGGCGCTTCATTGATAGCCGCTTTTATGCGCTTTCCGAAAACTCCGTCTTTCAACTCGTCGTAATCCAAGAAAACTTTATATCCACGCTGCGCCAACATCAACTGTATGATGCGGGCGTATTGTGCACCAGTCGTACGCCGGTAGCTTATAAAGATGTCGTAAGGGGTATGCACTACAGGCTAATATTTATAGTTCGCAACTAGAAAATATCGACATAGATTGAATATCGTCTTTTATCATAAAAACACAACTATCACTGCAACATATTGATTGAAAATTGTACAACTACCAAAGTAATAAGCCACCAAAAAAGTTCTTTGTTAACTTGCTTATACACTACATCACATCCCCACAAATGATAATTTCTAGAAATTTTGGATGCAAACATCACAAAAGGAAATAGTACTATGCAGGCTAACATAATCCCTAACAGAACAGCAAGGTCTTCGTCATCAAAACTAAATAGACATAATGTAACAGAAGAATCCTCACACTCTCTCTATCTTTGGTTCCGCTTAGTCTGTTGCAGTATAGTTACCAACGAATCTAAACTAGCTTGAAATTTCTTACTTTCATTCAGCAACTTATACTTTGCTTTCCGGGCCGCAACAACAGTGCCTATAGAAGCATATATTTCTTTCTTTTCATCATTATATTTGTTGAGAGCACCAACACTTGACTCCACATCGTATCCTCTAAAAGCCGATGCTATTATTATCCCATAACATGTCTGCTCTAGGCAATTATTATATAGCCCAGTAGGCCTTGCGTTCAAACATTTGATAAAATTATCCAATATTGTGCTTTTCAAATTATCAAATTGAAGATCAGACTTAACGTACTGAGCAATATTGGAATATTGACTTACTTGATTTTTAAACGACAGAGAGTTTTCAGGAGAGAGTAAACGCAAAATCAGATTAAAAATCTCCACAGTTTCCTCAACACTGAGTTTTTTGTTACTTGTCCCATCTTTCACGAGTTTTGAAAAATGGTTAAAATATGCGATTAGTGGCAGATCTTTATGACTAAACTTCTCGTTATACGTCCTCTCAAAAGAGGTGACGTTATAACCTGCATCTTGCAAGCATAAACCGTAAAACATATCGTACCAAACAAATGCGCGCCTGTTAAGAACATCGTCTGTAACAGAAGTAGCGTGATGGCATGAATTAAACAGTTGTACAGTACCGTCTATAGTTAAGTTTAAGTTTACTTCTCCGCTAACATTTCTACCAACGCGCATCTGTTGGATATTCGGAAAGAATGCAAACACAAATGATTTTTGCAGACTTATCATTTCAGGAAAATCCTGATAAAGACACCTATCTTTTATCATACAGAGAAGCAAACTTCTAACAAAGGAGCATTCCAAATCAACCAGATCCTGATCATCCATTATCTGCTCTATTCCCCGATTTACCTTTCCCACACTGTCATGTTTGCTCAAAAAGTCACTCATTGACTTTGCTAATGCATGTTTTTGGAGTTCTTCTAGTTTTGTCAAAGACGGCAAACATTCAACATCATACGATTTTCCTACTCTCAGCCACCTAATACTGGCGTCTCGCATCTCTACAAACAGCTTTTTACTATAATAGTCGACAGCCTCTTCAAGTGTACTATTAGGCGAAAGGTTTGCATCTGCATTTTTGTACAAGTATTCTTCTAAAGATGGGTACGACAAGATATAACCCGTAAGAGTTTTATCCTTACAAGACCATATCACAGAGCTATCCGTATTGTGGAGACGACCATTTTTAAATGGATTTTCTTTAACGGAGTCAGATAATATTTTAAATTCTGCACAATTAGCCATCGCCTGAGCATTTTCTCCAAAGTCAGAGTTACTATAACCCAAATCTAAACAACAAGGAATAATTGTGTCTCCTCTAGCGGACAACACTCCGCACAGAATCTTATCATTAATAGTAGACTTTACTATAACAGATCGCCAACTGTATACTTTAACTACGGACCTAGGGGATATCTCAACAATATTATATCCTAAGCTCAAATAAAAAGTCGATATAGTCACGATCAAACATCCTAACGTCAAGAAAACGCGTTTGAAATTAGTTAGTTTATAAAAGAAATTATTGGCTTTTGAATACCACAAAGAATACACAAATGTTCCCAAATAAGTGAGAATCAAAACTAACGAAATAACAAGTCCATAATTCTGCCATAACGTAACATGTAACGGCATCTCCCAATGACTATAACCCAGAAACATGCTTAGCAAAAAAAGGGCTATCAACCCAATTATCAAAGTCCAAGCGGATCTTGAATTGAACTTCATCTCGATATGAAAAAAGCCTCTTACAAATAACGTGTATAACAATGGTATAATAAAAACTCCCCAAAAGGAATCTAGAGGTTCATTAATACCAACTGATAAATCATAAACACATAAGTAAAAAACATAGACAGATATTATAAGAAAGCCTCCCCACAAAGGCCAATATGACTGCCTTTTACCTATTTCTGCTCCCGTTAAGGATATTGAGCTTTTTGAAAAGAACATCTTATAAGATCTTATCAATAAGATACTACTAACAACAAATCCTGCAACAGTAATAAGTGGAATGAAGGTTTGTTCGAACCTTATGTTTGCATTGCGCAGACTCAAGAGCCCAAAAGATGTTGTACTAAATACAGCCGCAAGCAATGCACTTAGATTTCGCTTCTTATTATGAGACTCAACACTATATAGTAATGTTAAAATAGGAGAAAAAAACGCCAATAGAAGCATCAGAAATACCGATGAGTAGTTCTCCTCCAAATTCCCCTCCCGTAATTGAGGAGAATTGCACAAAAAATAATCTTTAAGATACTCACAAAAGATACTTGATTTGCCAAAAACAAATAAATATATCGTTCTGAATGAGCGAGCGATCAGATAAGCAAGACTTCCAAATGCTACAGAAACAACACCAAACTGCATCCATTCTTTCTGTCTGATGATTTTTTCTTCCATTCGTTTCTGTCTTTCTTTCCGAGCCACATCAATTGCTTTACAAAGTCTATCGTGAGGGAACTCAACAGTATCTACTTTCTTACCGTTAACATTGCTATTTCCAACTACTTTAACAAGACCTTTCTCGCATAAAACTTTTATCTTGTCGGCCAAAGGAAGCATCACACGGTCATCCATGTCACGCCTGTTGCGTTTTCCATTTTCATTAATAAGTGCATCCTCTATGGCTGCAATAACTTGAATATCTTTCTCATAATCAAGATTCGCCTCGTTTAGCTTGTCTTTGTAGAATTTCAGCAACAATTTATCAATGGCATTATCCCGTTTATTATTTAAATCGTCAAGGAAAGTTATTCTTTCCTTCTCTGAACATTCACTTAAAGTTTTGCAAACAACCGATAGGATGAGCGCATATACGCATGGTTGTTCATTGTCAGTATCAATTCCCACATCTGTGCAACCACGTATAATTTCGATTGTATAATCTTCTAATACTTCTTTATTTAAGTTGACAATTTCTCTTGCCCCTCTCGGAGTTAACGGTTTAAGGCAAATACGGTTATCTTGCAAGGCTGGCAGGAAATGTTTCTGCACACACCAATAATCTAAATCACCGAGATATTCTGTTCGAAAAGAAAAAAGAGCTTTATATTTCTTCTGAGTTGGAATTACTGCTTTATCAAAAGAATCTATTAAGCCCATTAAAGATTCAGGAACACTGTCAGTAGAGATTTCTTCCAACCATCTAAAAAAAGCATCTGTCCATTCATAATTTGCTTTGGTAAAGACATCTTCAAACTGATCAAATATAAAAAGAGGGGTAAGCTCTGTACCATTACTTCTTTTAAAGCAGAAATTACGCATTTTCCACCATAAATTATCGCTCAGCGTCTCTGATTCTTGGGGACTAAAAAATCTTTTCGACCACTCCGATTGAACATACGAGATATCATTGTATGAAGACTTCCGTTTGTCTATTTCTATCAGTATTCTTTTCTCTATTACTTTACCTATCGAAGAGAGATCTCTCAACTCTTTATCTTCAAAGATAATATAAATTGGGAAATAATCTCTACGCCGAAGAATAGGTAGTAACCCCGCTTTAATAAGCGACGATTTTCCTTCACCAGAGGCGGCGTAATAGACCGTATAATCATTTCGGCTAATTCTGTCATACAAAGCCCAGGTCTCTTCGGTTCTTCCAACAAACTCAAATTCTTCATTCTCGTCATATGGAATAATACCTTTGTATTTTTTGTTTATATTCATGACTCCTGTGGATTAAAAATCTCTATTAGCTTTTCCTCTATATTATCTTCGTTGCATACAACATCTTGAACTTCTTTAAACAAATCGTGCGTTTGCATCAATTGGTACTCCCTATAATAGGGAAGCGTTTCCAATATCCCCCCGCACAATTGCTCATCTTCATGTTTAACATTTTCTTTGTCAGTATAAGTTACTTTTGTTCCTTCAATTATCAATGGTATAACGATATTTTTTTCTCCATCCCTCCTTTTATTAAGTATACAATGCCTGATCCTGTCTATTTCCTCATAAACTCCTGTAGGGCTTATTTTGTGAGTTTTAGAATCTTCTACATTTTTCCCTACAGCTTTCTCTAAATACGAATCCGTGATAAGAAACAAATATTTGTGCGAGTGTTCAATTCCATATTGTATTGCGTCCCAATAATACTCCCCTCCTTTTATTCTACTATCCATCCAGGGATTTATGCCACAGCGTGTTGTCAATATTGTATATATTTTTTTTGCTATCTTGGAATCGACTTCATTACTCGAATATGAAATAAACAGATCGAAGTCTTCATTAGTTAAAGAATCTATATGAAGATTTGATGATATGTATTTTTGCACCTCGCTTGCTTTTTTATGAAGTTCTTCCGTTAATCTCATCAATACGGGGTCGCCTTCTGTCACTTCACCACTAAGTATATCTGTAGGTTCTGAAAATGTTCTGAATCCGTAGTTTATTAGAAAATTATAAAAGTCCTCATCACTACTATATTGGTGCCAAACTCCTCCCTGAGTATCGTCACCCGCATTCATATGATCAACACAGAAAGGATACCATATAAATCGAAAAATCCAATTAGGCAAATTACTGCAACCAATAGGCATGAATAATGCCAAACCCTTATTATCCGCCTCTTTATCTTTTAAATACTTTACAAGCGGGCTGGCGCCATAACCTTTTTCTGTATCTGTTTGATTTAAAAAATGCAGAAACTTCAACAACATATTCTCTCCTGAAACATATTCGTTTTTGATATTACCAAAAAGCTGGTATATAGCAGGCAATTTCAAAGTAGCTTCAGCCCTTGACAATCCCCTTAGCGTTAATTGAGGTGCAAAACTACTTACATTGTACAACCGATCGCCACACTTCAACTCCTTCTCGATAATATCAAATGGACAAGTTGTTACTACGACTTCAAAGCTTCCAGCAGTTAAGAAATCTTTCACATCTTTTCTTAAAAACAATCTTTTCTCACGAATTCCATTCTCTATACTCCTAACAACGTCCCGCTTATACATCGGGGTGCTCCGTTTTGGAAAAACTCTCTCGTATTCTTTAAACAACAAATCTAATCCATAATATCCTAGAGAAGATATTTTTTCCTTTGTCTCACCAGAAGCGCGACTCCCCAACAATTCTTCTGTCAGCCATTGTTGCAAAGGCATCAAAGTGTGTTCGTCGTCAACATACCCAACAAAACAGTCATCGCCGATTATTGGCACAATTCTGTCTTGTTTTTCCTTAACTTCTTCTATTATCAAATCTAATTCATCTTGCAAAAGCAAGTATTGTTCTTCTTTCATAACTACATCACACCAAAATGATAATACTCTTTCATGTCACTTGGTAATTCGGCATGTGGTTCTATACTCATGGGATATATTCTAAGTTTTGCAGCCTTCTCTGGTTTTATCTGCGGAAATGCTCGTCTCATAGCTTGCAGCCGCTCTTTCTGCACATACTCACTTTTGGAAGCATTCTCTGACCAACATAAGACAAACAGATCTGCAGAATCAATATAATCCTTTATTACTTGTGGGAACACATCACCCGCTTTCAGATAATTTCGGTCAAAGAAATGAGGAACAGACCCCAGCTCTAGTCCCTCATGAAAAAATTTCACCTTTGCCTCATCTTGATGAGAATACGAAATAAAAACCTTACTATACTTATGGGCAATAATCTCAGTATTCAGTTGTCTCGCAATATCAACAATTTCGGTAACAAACTGCATTTCCCCAACAGGCACGCCGTTAACGGTAAGTAAAGCCACACAACTAAGTTCGTTAACAACAATATCTTTCGACACAAAGAAGTCAAAACTGCATTTGTTAAAAGAGCCTTGCCAAACAATACTTTTCGTCTCTGACAGTAGCAGTGTCTCGCCATAGATATTTAAAAGGACATCCACTCTGTCACCCTCCTTCAACTTACATTGGAGAGGAATATAGCCACGGCGTTCAGCATTGTTTTGCGCCTCTCTTCCCAACTCCTTTACAATCTCAGTTTCTTCAAAAAGATGAAGGTAAACTTGTACGAGCATGTGTGAGTTACGCTTCATTTCTGCTGGAGCGAAAACAGACGAATAAACTCTATCAAACCTACTTACTTCTTTTATTTTTTCAAGTTCATGCTCAACACGAAGCTTTTTAGCCTTTAACTCCTCTAATCTCTTTTCACTGTCTAAAAGAAAATTATTTAAAAACCGCTCACTTCCCCTATTTGCCTCGTCCTCTTTAAAAGCAAACTGATGTTCTGTCTCATTTTTTTCCTTTTGCAACAACACCTGGACATTAGACAACATTTCCTCACGTTCTTTAGCAAAGGATTCTAAAAGCCCCAGCAGTTCTATTATCATTTTTATTTCATCCGTTTTATAAAAGCCTGCAAGAAATGATGATGACTGCCGTATCATGGTCAAACGATTACATAGCAGTTCATGCATCTTTTGACGGGACTTTTCTCCAATTGCTTCTGTTTGTTGTTCGATAAAGAATAGCAATTCGTCAAAAGCATGTTTTTCCTGTTTCACACAATAGGTATTCAAATGCTTTTGCTCATCAAGTTCATAACGAATTCTATCTATTTGCGATTTTATTCTTTGTTCTTCTTCCCATAATTGATCTAATTGCAAAAATGAAATTCTTTCATCTACTATTCTTTTATTTTTTTCTTCCGTAGAAAAACCAAGAGGCATAGACTCATAAGTATAAGGAGGTCTCGTAGAACTAGAAGGCACATTAAAAGTTGCCGTGCCTGTCACAGAAAGACTCCTTGATGCGGTAGTACCTGCCATTACGCTGACTCCTCGGGTTGTATCGAAGCTGGCCCCAGATGCCTTTATGACTATTTTGATAGAGTCACCATCAACAAAGCTCAACCGAGCAAACACAATATCCAAATCACCGTCATCAACGATCTTCTCATTCTTAGAAAGAACTGTATAGTGTCCAGCTATAGGGCCAACAGGCAACAGGCCTTGACGCACCATTTCTGCAAATAAATGGCGAGGCGTTAACTGGTTTAAATCAACATCGAAAATTTCAAATTCTTCACCAGTGTTAGTTATCTTTACCGTTAACTTGGCCATAATCTAACCATTTTCATTTACCTTATATACTTTACATAAATATAATTAGAATACAGATAGTCTCCCAATTGAGACTTCGCTCGAACTCTCATACGAAAGGAGCAGCACTCATCGGCCAAAACAGAAAAGAAAAACCTATCGTCAGTCTCACCATATGCCACATTATGACGAAATCCCTTCAACAAATACTCTGAATTATCATGTTTGACGTTCACAGTACAGACATCTGGCATATCACTTAGTGACTTAAATGACATTTTACTTGTGACAGAATCTTTAACATATTTATCAACCTCTAGTTTAGCTTCTACAAAAACTATCGTATTTCTATGTTTGTTATTCAACTTAAGACGGAAAAATGGCGGTGTTGAATTTATGACTGAGTCTTTACGCATAATAGGGAACACAGCTATGTTGCTACCCGTCATTATCGAATCTTCATATTTGAAGTCTGCCAAAACACTATCACTAAAAAAACTAGTACCAGTTAATGCATTAATATCAGTATACCTCATTAGATATAATTGAGCCGTGCACTTTTCAACTACTGACCCTGTGTTATTTGTGCAGTTTTTTATCATGAAGAAAGCACTACTGCAAAAGAGCATTGACAATACTATTGACGTCCAAAAGCGAAACAGGAATTGCCTATCAATCGTTGCCGTTGCAGCATCTAAGTCTGCTTTTATTTTGGTTGACAGATCTCTGTCATCAAAAAAATGTTGATAATAAATACATTCTTGATTTAAATAGTCCAATAACGCGTTGCCTTCTTTGATATTCTTTCCATACACATAAACTATTGGATGACGAGATTTCTTTGTGGACGCAATCGCAATATCTATTTCATGTTTTGTAATATCCCCTATTTCTCCATCAACAATAAACAATGCTATTTGTGCATCATGTAGAATATAGGAGTTATACACATCTTGATGCTTCCCCTGTACAACGTTTCGAGTCAGATCCGAATAATCTTTCGCAACAAAAAGGTGTTTAACGTATTCACGCGAGTTAAGCTGGCTTATTGCGGGATCTATGACTTGGGTACGGTATCCTTTCAAAAAAGCATTTTCCCCATGCAATAACTTTACCCCTCCACCTAAAAAAATTTGAATTTTCTTCACCCTTTTCTCACTTAGTTCTTGGGGTAATAATAATGAAAATGAATATCCTTGCTTCTGACCTTCAAACCATTTTCATTCTTTATATTGATGTAGAATCTATGCGAAGATGACTTGCCCGCTTTAACAGACAACTTTATCATTTCCGAACCACCAGGCTCAATGACTGTCGTATACGGGTAGCGAAGCGTGTAATCTTCACCCAACGACTTAAGGTTCACATCAAATTTATCATTCTCATATGACAATGCTCCGAATTCACCTGCAGTATATAAACTTATTTCCGCTACAAAATCCACTTTGAAATCTGTGTTGTCAAACTTTAAAGAACCATACAAAAGAGCAATCCCGTCATACGAACCGTCACTACATTTTACCCCAAAAGGACTGATTCTCTCAGCAAGATAGGGCCAGTCGTCACTATTCATCCCTGACCAAAAGTAAAGATAGTTGCCCTCCTCATCACAGTGTAAAGGATTATCCTCACTATCGACACCATTTTTTCTATTTTCTCTATTGTTCATGTCTCTTACATAATTTACCAAGCCATTGAAATCATAACCCATTTTCTCCATTTCTGGAAGCAAATCAATTACAACACGATCATCAAAATAAGGTATATACCGTCGTTTCTTGTATCTGCCATTAAACGTTTCACCTCTCCTCAATAATGAATAGGAGAATGTGCAACCTTTCCAATCAAACCAACTATTGTTTACTAGAAGTAAAGAATTACTACGAGTTTCAGTTGTACATATATACACTATGGGCAAAGAATCTGGCTTGCTTTCATCAACCTCCACATTAAGTTCATTTATACTTAACTGTTCATTGGTATTATTGACAACATCTAAATTCATGGTTAGGTATTCCACATTTTCGCTTTTTTCATCAGCAGATAAGTAATTAACATGATCAGCCTTAAATCGCGTTCCACTTATATATTTTTTCAAATACTTCGAATTAGTATCTATAAAAATACCAGCGTCAGTTTCTCTCATTATTTCATACTCTGCATCAAGTAGATTTCTCATATCTTCATTTTCAGTATGAGCTAAATTGATTGCAATTGGTATATCCACTTCGTCTATTGTCTCACCCTTATCCTCTGTCTTAAGTAATGCTGCTTCCAGCGTTTGATCACCATTTATAACATTTTTTTCTGGAGAGTTCACACAAGAAATGAGAATCAAAAATATGCCTGTTAGGTACGATAATAGCAGAAATCTATATTTGGGAAAATATGCCATATTAATAAAAGATTTTAATTCAACAAATTGATTTCATATTTTCATCCCGGTATACCCTCTTTCAATATCCTCACCATCGCCAACATCAGAAAGCTATCATATTTCATGTTGTCGGGATCGATGCGACGAAGATCATCATAGGAGCAGAGGTTTATGTGATGGGCTTCATTTTTCTTAAGTTTATCACGATATGAACTACGAGAAGCCCCAAAGCGGCGGTTGTATTCATATTGCTCTTGGGGACTGAAAGGAGAAAAGCCAAGGATGAGTTTCTCCACGTTCCAGCGAGCATGCTCACATTTAGCCATTGCCTTTAGGTTGTTCCCTACTAGTTTCAATAGGTCCTTTTCATAATTCTTTACCATATAGTTAAGCATATCGGTAGTAATACAAACTGTTTCGCAGTCTATTTTCTCGTCCTCTTTAGAACGTTTCACAGAGCAATACGCCTTTTTTATCACTTTCTTCCAATCATTTTCCTCGTTCTTTTTCGAACGTATCACAGAGCAATATGCCTTTTTTATCACTTTCTCCATATCTTTGCGGACTTTGTTGTCAAAAAGCGATTTGAGGCGAGTAACGAAGCAGTCGGCGCAAAAGACATTTGACAACTTGTTACGGAGCTTTATTTGATAAAGAGTACCTTTTTTATCATCCTCGTTAGTGTATTCTGCTATCTCGTTCCACTTTTCCAGTGTTTTTCCTTTCGATTGCTGATAGCAAAAATAGAGTAATGCCCTGGAGTAGCGGTCTGAAATATTGGGGTCATCAGGGGGAAGGTTGTCTATATCTGCCCCTACTTGATAGACCATGTTTACACGACGCGCATGGGTAACATTCAGCTTACTGTCACACTTGTCACAGTCACACTTGCGATTTTTCTCTTCTTCAATGGCCTCACGGTCAATATGGACCAGCCCCAAGCCACCTTTTTCATTCGCCTCATATCCGAAATCATCGTCATTGAAACCAAGCAACTCCAATTCGATACCGACAAAAGAATAGGGGTTCTTCACGACGCAATTCTTCCACTTCTGCCCGTTCCCTTTATCTTCTTTTTCTGCTGTCATAAGAGTATATTTACACAAGTTCGTCAAGTTACCCAAAAACTCCTCCTTGCGAAGTTCAGCAATGATGTCTGGATATTTTTTACGATTATAGAGAAGTGTAATAATGGTACTATTACTCGGGGCTTGACTTACGCCATCACCTTCATTAAAATTGGGGAAATGCAAAGCCAAGGCCGCGTGACGGGCTATATAAAACGCCATCGGATCAACACAATCAATGACTATATGGACACGCTCAGAGGAGGAAACTGCAATCCCATCCGATCCCCAACTTTTCTCATTTTCCAACTTGGAAAGCACATAGTTTCTGGCACGGCACCAGCCTTGAACCACATCCTCGCCAAACGCTATGCAAGATCCAGCTTCATCCTTACGATGTAACCGGCGCATGTCTTTAAAAAGATCCTCACAGGCTCTACATTTGTCTGACATGGGCATTATCTTTTTCGTTTTTATGATATTCGGCTTCATGGCTTGTGAGGAATACATTACTATTGCTTGCATCGTATCCAGACGGACTCTGATAGAGCTGCAGGTCAAACCATCCCATAGACTTGACCACATGCTCCATGATGAGCGACTGTTGCCACTCAAAGGCATCAAACATCGTATCTCTGAGATATACAAACAACTGCAAAGGCATTCCCTCGTCCGTCTGCTCCAGCCAACGCACGACAAGGCGGGGCTGTTGCGACACACGCGGATATGCCATTAACCAATGGTAAATATATTGGCGGAAAGCCTCTATATTGAGCATGCCATTTTTAATGATCTTCTGCAAAACAAACGGATCCAAGTCAAGTTCCACGCGCAAACGCTCCACATCTTGCTCTGAAAGAGGCCGTATCCATCCCGAATCCAGTACAAAGGCTTTCTGCATCAATCTGCCATACGTTTTCCCCTCCATCATACGCTGACTATTTTTGAAGTGCTCGGAATGGAGAATATAAGTGGGAAAGGACGAGGTTGTAGTATCCCAGTTTTCTACCGTTACAGTAGTAAGTGATATGGTGCGCACAAAACCTTCTATTCCTCGTGACTGAACGGTTATAAGGTCGCCTATTCGTAGCAAACCATTGGCACGAAGGTAGAAAAAAGCAGCTACGCTCTTAATCGTATCTTGAAAGATCCAACCGAGAACAGCACCAAAAGTGGTAACGATGACAAAACCATTGCCCTTCTGTTCGATGCCAAGGGCAAAGACGACGAGAGTAAAGCATATACCAAAGACAACCAACAGGGCTATCTGGCTGACCGTTATCCGAATCTCCTGCTTGTGCAGACTGTATATCTTGTTTAGATTCGTGATAACGTATGTAGCAACACCAAACAGAATACAACTGACCCCTATAATTCCGACCTTATACAATATGCTATGAGGGGATGAGTAATCATCAGCCCCTAGTCGCATTGAGATCTTAGGTATCAAGCATAATACTGCTATCAACAATGAGATAGAGAGGAAGAAACTACCTTTAGATTTAAAAATTGCTCCTAAAATCTGAAAGGAACACCGTTTCCCAGATAAACATTTGCGAGACAATCTACGCCGCCAGAACCATCCCAACACCATTAGTACTAGACACAGTACTAACACCCCCTGAAAAAAAATTGTCAACATGTCCCTGGAAGTGTTTCCTTGAGCGCAAGGAAAAATGCGATTGTATAAACTCTGTATCAAGGCAAAACAATATTTGGACATAAGTCGTAGTAGCCAAAACAACAAAAGTTCAAAAGTCGCACTCGCCTCCGCGACGCTTAGAATAGCACTGTGGATCAACATGATGACTTTTTAATCTCAAACCCCAGCTTCTTCACCAGCTTTAGTGTCTGCATCGCCATTTCCCTGTCGTAGAGCTTTTCACTCTCAGGGAGATTGCAATAAGGCACCATGTCGGGCGTCTCCTTCTTTTGATCGTTGCGCTCGGGTCCATAACTCCAGCCTTGGTCAGTACGGGTTTTTGCCCAAATCTCGTGAGCGTTCTCCGCAATGGCTTCTTGCAGTTCTATGAGATCATCGTCGAGGGACACGTCGTCAAGACGAATGGGATAAGGCTCGTAAACAAACTGGTCGGTAGTATTGACCACTACCAAATAATGGTTTGACTGCTTCCAAGCCTTCAAGAACAAAGGCAACGGATAAGTGGTCAGTTCCTCTTCGGTATAAGGATTGAAGAGCGTAATTTCGTTTGACGCAACAGACACCGAACAAATAGCCACAGCATGGTTAGGATGCATCTGAGAGTTATTGTGAGTTGCTGGGTCAAGCATTGTATTGTCAACTACTGCTATCAATTGGTTGCCATGCTCCAACCAACGCACCATATCATCCATGGTGGAATCATAACGGCGGCTGACGGCAAGATTGTTTTTCTCCAACAACCGACCGATATTATACAATGGCATTCCCTTGTCCCTCAACCAGCAATTACGGTAAGCCTCGTCAAGAAGGGATTTGTGGGTTGTTTCAATACCGAGTTGATGCAACACAAACTCCTCACACTCTATGTCGCAGAGATAGCTTTCCTTTTTTCGTGCAGCCATTGCCGTCATGGGAAGTTCCTTAACCTTGGCAAGCTTCCGCCCCGCCATATCTTCATCGACCTCACTCACAATACGGATCAGCTCGCGCAACTCCTCGTCTTGCTCGGCAGCCTTCAGCACGCGCATCGTGTCCTCCGCATTCGTGTTTCCATCAAGGAATGCAGCCAACAACTCATCTGAAATTATCATATTATCGTTCATAAGATCTTTTATCTTTAAGTGCTACTTCTACGAGGGCTTTCATGGCCCGACGCTTTATATTATAGAGGTTGGCCACCGTAATGGATAACTGCTTTGCCACCTCTTCAGGACTTTCCTCCTCTATCATCAGCAAATGGATGACAAGGGCATAACGCTGATTATTCATTTGCCTAAGCAAACTCTCAACATCCATCTTGGCTTGCGAACTTTCAACATACGAAAGATTCTTACCACTATTAACAAGAGGCTCTTGACTTTCATTATCTATCACCTTGCCACGACGTTTCAGTTCCAAACAATGCCGCACGGCTATTGTCTTCAACCACTGAAACAATGTGCTCTCATACTTAAACGTTCGCAATTTCCTTGCATCGTTCTCCATGAGAAGCACATAAAGCTCGCTGATTATCTCGTCGTAATCAACTATCTGATTTCCAAACACACGCCTTATGATACTAATAAACAACGGACGACAATCCGTGAAGAAGAACTGCGCCGTCACCTTAGGATCGTGGGCTATGAGAGAGGATACTATTTCTTGATCTGTCATTCAAAATATGTACTATTGGATTGAATAATTTTATTAATGATATGGGTAGGAAGTACTCCATTAACTTTAATGGGTATAGTCTTGTAATCTCCATTTTCTTGGATGTCAGACTCACCTTTAATTTCAAATAAATTTTCTGAGATACTAAATTCCGCATCTATATAACCTATGGTTTTCCCATTTTCATTATTTACAATACCTTCAATATGCTTTTTATTCAGAAGCATCGAAAAAAATATAAGATTGTTGTTCTTCGGATTTTGTATTTTTGCTTCAATTCTTATATCATAATTGTCATTGCAATCAAATTTTATAATGTAACTAGCTTCACTCTCGCCGAAAATACCATTTGTTGTTAATGAATAGATATTGCTTGATTCAGTATAATAGTTGAGCATATATACTACACACAACAAGAAAGCAATGGTAATGGTTATTCCCCCCCCTGTGCTTAGATAAATCTCGTTGACTATTAGATGTGGAACATGTTATTTCCTGTTTTCCCAAATTAACACTTTCCTTTTGGTCTTTGATTGGTAAGTATGCGCAAATATCTGAGTAATGTTCGAAATCAAATGATTCAAATTGACGTAAACCGATTGGTAATGAGGATATTTGAAGTTTTTCTGTTATTGTGACAATATTTCCCGTTTTTCTTCCTGTTCTTTTTTCTTCAATAAACGTTCGCCATTCTGATTGCACGTAAGAAGAATTTATGTATTCAGGTTTAGAGGCAATGATTATCATGTGTGTCGCAGAATCCAATGCTTCGTCAATAATCTTTCCGTATTCGGTATTGCCTTTCTTTCGCAGCTCTGCGTCTGCCAAAAAAACTTTATAATTCTGTCCTTTTAAATATTGATATACCTTTCGCGCAAAAGGGTAATCGTCGCTCTTACAAGAAATAAAAACATCGTATTGCATATCGTCTATTGAGTTTATTGTAATTCCGCTCCACACTCCGAGCAGAACTTCTGCCCCTCTTTCACTTCGGCCTTGCACTTAGGACAACGCTTGGCCTTTTGAGCTTTATTGAAGCTGCCATCAGCCTTTGCTTGCTTGAAAGCTGCCTTTCCTTCTTTCACCATATCCTTGAGGTTTGCCTCATCGATGATGTCACGGATAATATGCTTGGTATCATCAGACTCAGACACTTTCAGCGTGCCGTCAGGTTGCATCAAACGCGTGATGAGCTGGAGATAGATAATGGCGGAAACATACACCATCGTGTAGCCAAGAGCAGCATTCATCGCGACAGCAATAGACTGTCCAGCGACAGGAATAAAAGACAGCAGGGAAGATCCAACAAGCAAAGCGACGAAGGTTCCCGCTCCCGTCACCAAGTTTGTCACAACGGCTGAACCAATAAACTTTGCCGTGTTCTCCGACATGGAAATATCCAGTGTTTGATTGATTTTGACATAGGTGGCCCAAACAAAACCAGCTTGGGTCAAAGCTGCTGCCACACCGGCAATACCAGGAGCCACACCGGCCACACCACTTGCCACAGCCGCAGCTATAGCGTAGTTGCCAATAGCGTCCTTTATTTGCTCTATCTTTGTGCCATCAAGCGAATTGCGCATTGACTTATCAAGGTCTTGCAATGCCCTTGCCAGGGCTCCAGTTGGAATACTCATAATCAATGGATGTTTTGAATTAGACAATATTTAGAGTTTCCTGCCACAATGCTGGCAGAATTTCCAAGAGCTATCTATAGCCCTGTGACAACCGGGACATACGGGATGATTTCTTGTCATAGTCTGATACTCCTCGCTCTTCGTCCATTTCAACATTTCACGCACACGGACAGAGGTAAACGGATGATCTTGATCCATCACAGCGTATGTCTGGAGCGTCTTATTCCACAATCCGCTCTTGCAGAAGGCGTCATAGAGGTCGGCCTGCTCTGCCAACTCTACTAAATTGAGCTCGGAAGTGATGGATTTCGGACCGCCAGCCAACCGTGCAAGCATCGAAGCCGTCGTCTGCGGGCCCACGATATAAGCAGCCGCACGATCACAACTCAGTTCGCTCTTGCGCTGCCAATACATTAAGGCATAGTGGATGGGAATCGCCAGTTTTGACAAGGTTTCAAACATACCCGAGGCATTGGCTATCACCTGTGCCAAAGTATGATAAAGCATGTGGCGACAAGCAATGTGACCGCATTCATGCGCAACGACACCCACTAGTTCCTCCTCAGACATCATATCCACCAATGCCGAGGTGATAGTGATTGCCGTCTGCGTGTCGCCAAAAGCATAGGCATTGGGCATGGGGTTCATCTCCAAATAGAATTCTGGCTCTTTGATTTCCAGCCGCTCACAAATAGGCGGAAGGATATTGTACAACCGTGGCAACTGGGTAGGAGTCAGCTTCACCTTCGAAGCCATATTCAATCCCGTCTGCAGTTGCTCGATGCCTACATCCATCACCTTCTTTATTATGGTGGAGAGCATCGGAATGGCCTTCAATGCTTTCAAGGCCGCAGCATCCTCGGGGTGTATAAATTCGGTGTATTGCATATCATTGTATTCTACGCCAATACAGTGTTCCCACTATTTATCCGCGAGTTAACTATATTAGTATGCCTGAACATAGATTTGTTTTTTATTATCTAACCAAGAGAGAGCATGTGAGGACAAATCTATCAGTTAGAAATGGGCTGCTTTCATCCTTTTCTCGTATTCAACCAATTTAATTATGGAGTCAATTTCTGTGGCATCTTCAGAAGTAAGCTTTTCTTTTGCTTTTAATCTTAGAACCTCTTTTTTGATAAATGCTTTTACTTCTGTCTTCATGATAAGGCAGTGAGTTTTGTCTCTCTTTTGTAGAGCACCACGATAGAGATAATTGCAGGCAATGCATGTTGGACAGGCTGTTCTATAAGGACAATTCGTGCATTCTTTGTCAGAAAAGTCAGTTGTCTGTGAGACTAAGCCACCTTTAATTAGTTTAATTTTGTCCTCATCAAGTACAAGAGGCGATAATATATGACATGGGTATGATTCTCCGTCAGTATCAAATACCTGAAAGCCATTGCCTGCACCACATATTTCTGTCTGCTTTCCAGAGGTGTCTATACATGCTGCATATTCATTTAAATTATGAACAAACTGAGATATAATTGCCAGACCTTCATGACTATTGTAATAATATATTAATTTATTGAGTTGCTTTCCATATTCAGTTATCTTATCTTTAGGCCATTCAAGTTCTTCAAAGGCAACGTTGGGGTGTACAACGGCACCTTTACGTAAGAGATGGATAACACCATCAGCCATATAATTTACCGTTTCGGTATTTATAGTCATTTGGATGGGTTGCTTTGGCCACGTCCTGATAAAAAAATCAATGTCTATATTACTAATCCCTCTATTGTTGATCTGAGCTGTTGGTAAGCCATCGTAGCTAAGCCCTAAAGTTAAATGGATTTTGTGTGTTTCAAGCCATTTTTTTAGTTCATCATTTAGTAGTGTTCCGTTTGTACTACCGAAAAACCGATAAGGTCTGTTCCATTTTCTTGATTCAACCCACTCAATAAGAGGGCGTATTACATTTATGGCCATAAGTGTTTCTCCGCCCATAAAAGCAATATTAAGAAGACCTTCTTTTTTCTGTAGAAATGGCTCAAGGATAGATTGAGCCATTTCTAAGGTCATGTTTTTGTTGCGTTTTGTATGGACATAACAATACTTACAGTTTAAGTTGCAACGATATGTAGTCAACAGCCCAACTGCTTCACTACATTCACCGCAATGAACAGGATGGCCTGTTTTATCCTGGGTATCCGCCATAGCTATAGTCGCAATCGGTTGCTCCTTGACAGCCGTGTCTTGTAGGACACATCTTTCGACCAAATGAGATCTCTCCCCTATGTTCGCTTCGTTCTATACCCTCTGCTTTGTTTTGTAAATCCTCAACATCATCGTTAGAGACATCAAGATTGTCCGTTCTTGGTGTGTTCACTAAATTATCTACGTCTAATCCAGACGCTGATGATACTATTGAAGATTGGTTTAAAGCTATCGCATCAACAGTTGGTTCTATTGCACTAGCTGCAGAAGCGGCTTCCAGATTATTATACTGAAGATTATATTCTTGAACATTGGGATAATTCTCACCTGCAACTGAATTATCAAGGCTAGAGGACTGTATGGCTTGCTCATGAGTTGGTACGGCTGTCATGTCTAACAAACTATGAGAAGACAAAACCATTTGGCCCTGTTGCATAAATTCATCCTGCGAAACAGAATCAGTAGTACCAATAGAAGTGCCAAGCGTTGAACTACCACTTTCGTAGGTAGAATCATTAGCTGTTTCCGACATCACCTCCGGTTCGTCTGGAGTACTTATTCCATCTAATAATGTATCAATCATAAGCTATTGTTTTTTCGTACAAACACACATGGTAATTGTTCGTCAGAATTGGAGTTAGGAAGGTGAAGCCCCAGTGATACGACATAAATGGGAGTTCCAGATTCAATTTCAATGTCGTTATAAGGAGTCATGATTTGTGGATTGTAATGAAAATCTGATGGAAAACTAACACAGTCTTCCCATGTTTTCCCAGATTTCTTAAGATATCCAACTAGGTCAGTCTTAAAGTTACTATTAAATTTGTCAATATCCGAAAGAATAGAAATCGTTTTCTCGTCATCTTGAGAAGATACGAGAATAGTCTCTCTTATAGATTCTTCTGGGTGGTAGAGGTAATTTACTAGCATCTGAAGAGTTTCTAACTTTTGTGCCCTTCCAAAAGTGGGTACATTTTGATTAAACTTTAGATTTAGCTTGTAGAGAACATCGATTCCTGCCTTGTATTTTGAATCTGAGCTTGCTATCTTAGTGTTATACTCAGCCATCAAGGTGTTTGTCTTCTTCTCATATTTCTCAATGTCGGTCATAAGACCATTCATTTTCTCAGTCAATTCAAGGACTTGTTCTTTGAGGAGTTCGTTTTCTTCTCTAAGTTCTTTTAATCCTGATTTTATTGACTTTTCTATTTCTTCCCTAATAGGGTTTAAAATTTTAAAAACTATTTTCTCTAAGAATTTCATATTCTTCCATTTTGGGGTTATGCTGTCATCATTTTCTGATTCTTCTGCAATATAAATATATTGTCTATTTTTCATTTTAGATACCTCGCTTACTAACATTCTGTATTACAAACTCTTTCAATTTTTTCCCATTCTCATCTGCCAAGTAGAACAATGCAGTACCTTCTACTGCATTAGATGTGGGGTCAAAAATCAATTTTGCGCTTTCCCAGTTATATCCGAAATCATATCCAAATTCTCCTTCGTCCTTAATATCACTATTCTTAAAGAGAATAAAATTTTGATCAGAAGAAAATACTTTAATCGTTACAGCAGTCTGCTTCCCAGGATGATGCGGCATTATATTAAAGGATTGTATTTTTGTGACTGGAGCAAAACGTAAGCATAATGGAGTATAATATGGGACACTTGCATCGCTATAGTCAATTACCATGTTGTTCCACTGATCACTTACTTTTTTCTTAATTTCAGAATCATCCAACCAGATGCCAAACCGTTCAGAATAGTCGTTACGGATTCGTCCTCCCAAAGAGTCTCGCAATTCTTCTTTGTTCCCATTGTAATCCATAACAAATTCTGTGTAGAATGTTCTTCTTGACATTCTTCGAATTAGAGTCTCTTTGTTTGCTGCGATATGATTTCCTCCACGTTGTATAGCTCCAACTACAGTACCATCAGAGGTCTCTTTGAATCTTGCAAAAGGGAAATACTTGCTTGATAAGGTTTTAATAAGTTTCTTTAGTCTTTTGTCAAGGCTCAGTCCTCCAGCAAAATAGATAGCATCTAGATTTATTTGTTTTTGTTTCAAAACAGATAAATTGTCTTCTACGGATTTTAGAATTTTTCCATAGATTGGATTAAAAACATATTCACGGAGTTCATTGCCATTAAAAGAAAATTCTCCATACTCATCTCTTTTCTTTGCAGCAGCAGGGCAATGGGTCATCAACCATTCCTTGTAAGCACGTCCTGGATTAAAATGGACTATATCTTCTTCAATTTTATCAGAAAATTGAAGAAGACGCCACTGCTCGTCAAACTCCATTGCTCCCTTGGGATTGTCTAATAAAAAATTTGTGAACAGCCAAATGGGAGTATCGTTCATGTCAACGTCCTTTGCAAGATATTCACAGAAGAAAGATTTAAAATTTCTGTCAATATCATTTCCGCCAGCTCTTTCGCTAGTTGTAGAATCCTTACCCTCTCTTGTAGACTTAATTTCATCGAATGTTGTCGTTCCATCTGAATTTAAAGTTTCTTTCATAACGCAGATGTCCGCAGTGCCACCACCTAAATCAACGACTAAGGAATAGCGATCTTTGACGAAATCAAGTTCTGCTCTTCCTGAAAGATTTATTCCAATAAGCGCACATTCTGGCTCAGACCATAGTGTAAGATGCTCCCCAAAAACAGAATGGGCTATATCTTTTATAACAGTTACAGCACTTTGATTCCAAATAGCCAACCCCGGTACGGTTATACCCCAGTTTATATCGTCTGAATTTAGAACAAGACCTGCTTCTTCAGCCTTATGCAGGCATTCCTTCTTTATTACCAGAAAGAAAATATTTAGAATTTTCTTTAATGGCAGTTGACTTCCATCACTAGCTCTGATTAAGGTCTGGCTCGGTGTGGCGTTTCCCGTTTTATATAATTCCATCTTAGGGTGCTGTACTCGTACCCATTCAGAATTATGTGTTAATGACGGGAGCATCTTCTTTACCTGATTTTGACACCAAATAAAGTTGGCAGATTCGGCATATTTATCTTCGTCATAAAAGACACATGAAAAAATTTTTATGTCAGATTCTGTTATAGATGTTTTGTCTATTAGAGAACGTTCAATCCAAAACACCGTTGGCTGTTTAGTAAACCCGGCATCCCCGTCCTGCCTATGTACGTAAATTAAATCAGAAAGATTATATTCCTTTCCAAAAGCAGTGTTTAGTACTGCTCCAGAATTTGAGGATCCAAAATCTAAAGTTATATATGCCATATTTACATTAATGAAAGTAAATTACTGTTAAGACGTACTATTTGATCTGCTGTCAAAAATGGGATAACACTTTTTCTAAACTGGCTATCTGTATCAACATGCTCAATGTAATAATCAAGAAGATTTTTGATTGACCAGTCATTTACAGATGTATCTGCACCTAGTGAAGCGCATTTTTGTATTAGAGAATCTCGTATTGCATCGCTATCTGCTTTTCTTGAAATACTAGTTCCCAGTAATTTCTTAATGGATTCTTTCTCCATGAGTCTGCGATATTCTTGTTCAGGAAACTCTTGGCTTAATTTTAGATATGTGCGTTCATACATATCGCTAAATTCACTTAAGAGTTTTGGATTTACGTAATCGCTAAAATATTTTTCGTATATTATCGGAAACCTAGGAGTTATATCGTTAGCAAGAAGGTGATGAGTGTCAGATATTGCAGCGATCATCATTCCTGTAGTTGCGCTAATTGTGTCGGCAATACCCAACACGTCAGTTTGGTTGATGTACAGAAGTTTGCAGTAATCTCCGAGTTCATCCAATTCGGAAGATTTTCCCGTTTCCTGAATTTCTGTGAGTCTTTTTGCGATGCGTTCCTCTAACCCCAGTTCATTGAATACAGCAATATTATGCTCAAACATTGAACGTTGTTCCTTTAGAAGCTTGTTTTCACTTTTCACGCCTTCCAATGATTCGAGAGCCTTTCTTGAACGCTCATATGCTGAAATGGCAAGCATAGAATTTAGGTCCAAGGGAATCTGTAGTTCTTGTCTACTATGGATTTGAGAGGAATATCCAATCCCCCAACATGAAAACATTAGCTTAATACTCTTGCCATCAAAACGAGGTTCAACAACAATTGTTGGCATTTCTTTTAAGAAATAGTAAAGTTCGTCAGCCGCATGCAAACCTCCTTTTACGTTTTTATTCCATGCTGCAGAGTAAAAGATTACAGGACGCTCACTATTCCTGCTATATTCATTGACAAACACGGATTCTAAGGACGAATATACAGAGTCGAAAACTTGCGCAGCAAGAATCTCTTTTCCTCCAACTCGTGCATCTATATGCATTGGAGTAATGAACACATTTAGAGGCTTTGATTCTCCAATGCTATCATAAATATTATCCAAGTTCTCCGGTTTTGCATCCTTATTGTTTTTGTCCCCTAAAAGAAAGGAGATGTCAATATTGTTGTTCTCTAATAGGACCAGAGGGGAAATGTTTAAAGGGAAATTTCTTATAGCATCCTGTAATAATGTGTGACGCAACGAAGCATGCGCATTCATTTCAGCAAGTAACATAGCTGAATGACGATTGAAGATGGCCAGCCTTTCTTGTGCATGAATGTTATCTTGTTGTAATCTCTCTTGAAATGACTCTCGCATCATTTCAAGCTCCTTTTGTTTTGCTGCACTATGCTCCGCTTGTTTATAAGCTTTGCTTTTCTCAAACGGAGTTATTCTTTCTCCAATAGCATTAAGACCCTTGCCTACAGTTCTTGCTGCTATGATGCCACAAGCTATTTTTACGGCACCAAGTAATCCGGCTACAATAATAGACATAATTTATTCTGCTTTCATTTTATTATTATCACTCAGTTTTATTTCGGGCTGACACATCCGCGTGTCAGGAGCTTTCTTTATTTCTGGTTGAGAAACAGAGGTTGATGAAGAAGATGGCGAACTTGAATAAGATGAAGAAGTCTTTCTGGCCTTATTTGCTCTTATTTCTGCATCAATTGCTCTCGCCGCATATACGGCTCCAACGATTAGCATAGTTAAAGGTTCCATATTTTTTTTGAGTTATAGAGGACAACTTTCTGAATCCGCATTTTCCAGAATATCTACCACTTGTTTTATGAACACGATAATACCTGCACTAGATTGCCTTTCTGAGGCAGGTTTTACTCTCTGTTTCCCCGACGAAGAAGACTGTTCAGGCTTTTCAACGTAAACTTCTGCTTTTTTCGTCTGAAAGAAATCTGTATTTTTTGACAATTTCATGTTATTCTATTATGTATTTATTTGCAAAATTTTTGTCTATAGCTTTATAGAAAGGTCGCAAAGACGGTTCAAGAATTGTATTAAAGAGTTTCCTGAACTTTTTTTCATCGTCTGCTGAATATCCTTTTCCATCACTTACAAGACTCTCCACAATCTTGTCATATTCTTTGTACAATGCAGAACGTAGGTTATCGTAAGCTGGTTTGTCATAATCCTTAATGGCATCATGACGGAAAGTCCCTATAGGATCAGAGAAAACCACTTTTGCAAATGCTCCCTTCAACGATAAATCTTCAAAAGCAACAATTTGTTCTTCAGGGATTATAACCGTTGCTACATATCTCGTCGGGTAAACGAATGTCTTATCAATTTCACCTGTCACCTTATATTTCAGGAAAGGTATCTTCATACACAAATTCCCGTTTAATATACATAGAATCGGGAGATTAGGGACATATCCCATAGGCATACTGCTATTCAGAATGAATGCATTTGTCTTAAGATTCTTTATCAGGGCTTCTGTTGAAAATTCTTTTTTCATATCTAATCAACCTTTATTTTATGAACCATAAATATCATTTGCTTGGATAGCACTTTATTATCTGACAGTCACCGTCTTCCCATGCTCCTTCAAATACGTCAAGAGGTATCATTTCACCTCGACCATTCGGTGAACCAGAGTCATTGAGTATCACCATCGGATGTTCAGGGTCCGTGCGGTCAATTCCAATAACTTCAACAGCGTGATTAGAAGAACTATCTGGAGCAAAAATATTGTTATCCTCGCCATACCAAATTTCGTGGCAGTCTATAGACACGATAACCTTTCCACCCTCATTCAGACAATCTTCGATATCACTTACTGACTGATGAAAAACCATTTCATTATTAATCCCATAATAATCAAGCATGTTGTTCATATCGAGGAAAGTAGTTCCTCCCTCTTCTGTAAACCAACCGTGCTCTTTGGCAACTTGGGCAAATTCTTCGATATCTATTTTAGTTCCATCTTGAGAAAGTTCTTCTATAACAAATTTTTGTGAATATAAAGCACATCTGTTCGTATCACCTTGGTTCTCCCAATATGCCATTGATTCTTGGGGATCACCACTAATACCTTCAGGATACTCTTCGTTTGGACTAAAAGTGTCCAATTCGGTGTACTTTGTACCACCAATCTCCAAATCTGAAGCCATAGCAGGAATAAGCTGTCCAGAAGATGGATCGTAATCGTATGCTTCGTGATAATCTGCATGTCCTGTACCATTTACGTCAACATAAACATCCATTTTATCTAGCTGACCATCTCCTGTGGAATCATAGTTTTTGGAAACGTAATCGAATTGCCCATCATTGTTGGTATCAGTATGTGTGGTAATGCTATCTATCTGGCCATCTTGATTATAATCATGAGCCTTTTGAACTACATCTATATTTCCATCACCATTAGTATCTTGTTGAACAAAAAATGTATCAAACTGACCACTATGGTTACTATCTACTCCTTCAACATAGGTATCAACACTTCCATTTCCATTAGTATCTGACACCGCACTCATTGAGTCATAATTTCCATCTCCATTGGTATCGTACATCTCTACATAGGTGTCTGGATAACCATCACCATCTGTATCAAATTCAAAAAAATCGTAATCGTACATATTGTATCTTTTTTAAGTTGTTTATTATAGCTATAGATATTCATAATTGTGCCTATCTGCAAATCTTGGGAGAATATCTTTTTTACTACCATATTGTGTTTTTAGTTTGTTTGGGTGTCACCAAACTACAGTTTCACAACGTTCCAAGACTTTCAAAAAGTCGTTGGGTATATAGGCGGTGATAAATATTCCGATGCCCTCCAGTTCTATGGCGATGCGCTGTTGCCCTGCCGCTCTCACCACTTTGCCGATGATTCCTTTGAAGTCGCCCTGAGTGATTTGGACGAGATCGCCACTCTTGTAGCGGATGCGGTCCTTAGAGATCATACCACTATGCTCGCTGGGGACGCTGGTGGCTTTGATGAAGTTGAGCATTTCGTTGTCGGGAATGACGATGGGAGGATTGAGGCCTGTGGCGTTTTCTAGGGGTTTGGTTTTGTCGGTGTAGTATTTCAGCCATTTGGAGGAGGGGGCGGGGTCCTTGACGAACTGTTCGGCCATTGTGCGGCTCAACCGAGCGAAAACAATATCGGGAAGCAGAGGCTCGTGAAAGGTTCTCCGCTTCCCGTTGATGAGTTTCGTGATGTCGTGCATCGGAACGTAGGTCTCTATGTCGTTGTCTTCGAGCAAATCGACTGCCTTTTTCCAGCGTCCGTATGTCGCACGGAGAACAAACCATTGGGGCCTATCCTTAGGTATAAAGTTCGAGGATTCCCCTTCTGAGCATCTTGCGGCGCCTGGGGCGCCTTGAGCTTCGGGGAGGGCACAGGAGGTAAGTCCTGCGCTCGAGGGATTTTCACCGCCTCGTCGGGAGTTCACATTAGGCAATGTGTCCATTTAGGTCGTGTCTTAGATCCAGGTCTGGATGACACTAACTAAAAAGCGTGAACCGTCCGTTGTCCGATCCACACTCTGAGGCCGTGAGAAAGTGCCCTATACTGCTGAACGAACAACAGTATAGCCCACGCCGATATGATATATAGCAATTATCACACACTTACACAAGCCGAGGATATTGTATGCCATAGTGGCAGAGCGCAATATCTGCTCATGTAAAATGTGACAACTTGGTATAATCACACCCGGGACATCTACCGTTGTCATGTTCAAGGCAGTACATTGTTTCTCGAAATTTCTCACGTTTCAGAGTGTACGTTGAACTTGACGCTTGTAAACGCCTTTTATGTCTGGACTGCTTAGACAAAGCTGGCTGAGGCACGGTTCGAAATGCTCCTGCTATTGGGGCTGCCCTACTCTCGAGCATCACAGCTTTTCCCACCCTAGGCCCACTTCGCATAGTGTTCACCCTCGGGATGACTCGCTACACTTTGTACGGCGTAGGCTGCCGACTCTATCATAATGGAAAGAACTCGTCTCACGGCATGATTGTGGTCTGGCTTTTACAGTCCGACACAAAGTTACAACTTTTTTATGAATCAAAGAAAAGTTTCTTAAAATATTTTTGTTTTCAACCCCCAAATTTGTATTTTCAACCCCCAAAATTAACATTTAGAGGGTGGGAGCGTCCCCCAAAACGGAGCAACAAGAGTAATTTGTGATGCTTCACTACAACCTGCCGACATGGGAAAACAAGAGCAACAACACGTACTAAAAATACAACGCTTTCGGTAAGCCATGCGCAGAATCGAGCTTGATCGAGTTATGCCATGGCGAGAAAGGGTGCCATGAAATGGAGCGCTTCGCGGGGACACAATCCTGCCGAAAGGAAACAACAAGAGACAACGCTCCGCGAGGGTTCATGTGGCACAATAAAACGAAATCAAGTCTTGTGAGAGACCAAAATCAATCTTTGAAGCGGATCGGTACTGTACTCGTCTGATGAGTTGACTCTGTGTATTTAGACCGAAACAGTAAAAACATTCACAGGATATTTTGTCGTGTTTACTTACCACCAAAACTTATCTTAAGATACGCATCGTGACTATTGGCTACGGATGGAAGCAAGAGCTTTCTTGTAGCCCAAACTACAGGAAAATCGTGAGAAAAGGCTATAACGGACGCTTTTTCGCTGACACAGGCTTTGTTAAATGAATACGGAGAAAAAGTTAATGGGTCGTTAATTCATGCTAATCGACTTGCATTCGGCAGGACGCGGGGTTATCTTTGTATAGCTGCTGCGCCTTGGCGAGTGATGCATCAGCCATCGCTGTATGAAAGGGAGAGCACGACAAGCAACCGTAATGTAAAATATAATCCGAACACATAACAATGGAAAAGTTAAACTTCTTACCTAGAGCATCTGTCAGGAGTCGCATCCTATCGATCTCGTATCGTTCTCGTATTGATCCCGTATCAATCCCGTATTGTTCTCGTATCGTCCTCCTATCGTTCTCCTATCGTTCTCGCTTACAGAAGCGGAAACAATACGGAAACGATACGTAAACGATATTTGTTCGATGGGAAGATGATACAAGGTTGATACGTAGCTGATACGTGGAAGAAGGCTGTCACCACGAGTCTGCCACTTTGTCACCCTGTCAGTTTGGCGAGACCGTTTTGGCGCATTGGCACGCTTTTCGCAAAGAGAAGGGTGAGGTCCGCAAGGCAAGTGCCGAGGGGTCTCGCAGAAAAGTCAAAAACAAAAACGATTAAAAATATTACGATCATGACAATTAAACCGTTAGCAGACAGAGTGCTGGTTCTTCCGGCACCGGCAGAGGAAAAAGTGGGTGGAATCATCATTCCCGACACCGCCAAAGAGAAACCGCAGCGCGGCAAGGTGATTGCCGTCGGCGAGGGTACGAAGGACGAGAAGATGATCCTGAAGGCCGACGACGTGGTGCTTTATGGCAAGTATGCTGGCACGGAGATTGAGAACGAGGGCACGAAGTACCTCATGATGCGCCAGAGCGACGTGCTCGCCATCGTCACCGAGTAAAGAGGTGGTGAGGGACGCAACGAGTTGTAAAATTGTATTTATCAAATAAAAACAGAAGAAACGATCATGGCAAAAGATATTAAATTCAATACAGAAGCACGCAATCTGCTCAAGAGCGGTGTGGACCAGTTGGCCAACGCCGTCAAGGTGACACTCGGCCCGAAGGGTCGCAACGTGGTGATTGGCAGAAAGTTTGGCGCACCGCAGATCACCAAGGACGGTGTGAGCGTGGCCAAGGAGGTAGAGCTGGAGGACAGCCTGGAGAACGCAGGCGCACAGCTTGCCAAGAGCGTGGCCAGCAAGACGGGCGACGACGCAGGTGATGGTACGACCACGGCTACGATTCTCGCCCAGGCCATCGTCAACGAGGGTCTGAAGAACGTTGCTGCTGGTGCCAACCCGATGGACTTGAAGCGTGGTATCGACAAGGCCGTCAACGCGGTGGTGGACTACATCAAGGAGAACGCCGAGGTGGTGGGTGACAACTACGACAAGATCGAGCAGGTCGCTACGGTGAGTGCCAACAACGACCCGGAGATCGGTAAGCTGCTGGCCGACGCCATGCGCCAGGTGAGCAAGGACGGCGTGATCACCATTGAGGAGAGCAAGACCCGCGACACCAACATCGGTGTGGTAGAGGGTATGCAGTTTGACCGCGGCTACCTGTCTGGCTATTTTGTGACCGATACAGACAAGATGGAGTGTGTGATGGAGAATCCGTACATCCTCATCTACGACAAGAAGATCAGCAACATCAAGGACTTCCTGCCCATCCTGCAGCCTGCTGCCGAGAGTGGCCGTCCGCTGCTGGTGATCGCCGAGGACGTCGATTCTGAGGCTCTCACCACGCTGGTTGTCAACCGTCTGCGTGCTGGCTTGAAGATCTGCGCCGTCAAGGCTCCGGGCTTCGGTGACCGCCGCAAGGCCATGCTGGAGGACATCGCCGTGCTGACTGGTGGTGTGGTGATCAGCGAGGACAAGGGTCTGACGCTTGACAAGGCTACGCTCGAGGAACTGGGTACGGCCAAGAAGGTGACGGTCTCCAAGGACAACACCACCATCGTCGATGGTGCTGGCACGAAGGAGAACATCAAGGAGCGTGTGGCTCAGCTCAAGAACGAGATTGCCAACACGAAGAGCTCTTACGACAAGGAGAAGCTGCAGGAGCGCCTGGCTAAGTTGGCTGGCGGTGTGGCCGTGCTCTATGTTGGTGCCAACTCCGAGGTGGAGATGAAGGAGAAGAAGGACCGCGTCGATGACGCACTCTGCGCAACGCGTGCCGCTGCCGAGGAGGGTGTCGTCGTGGGTGGTGGTACCACCTACATCCGCGCTCAGAAGGTGCTCGCCGACCTCAAGGGTGAGAACGCCGACGAGCAGACGGGTATCAATATCGTCTGCCGCGCGATCGAGGAGCCGTTGCGCCAGATTGTCGCCAACGCTGGTGGCGAGGGTGCCGTGGTAGTCGATAAGGTCCGCGAGGGCGAGGGCGACTACGGTTACAATGCCCGCAAGGACATCTACGAGGATCTCCGCGCAGCTGGTGTCATCGACCCGGCCAAGGTGGCTCGCGTAGCCCTGGAGAACGCAGCATCCATCGCTGGCATGTTCCTCACCACGGAGTGCCTCATCGTCGATAAGCCCGAGAAGGAGCCGATGATGCCCGCAGCACAGCCGGGTATGGGTGGCATGATGTAATTCTGCGACACAAAACCCCAAATATATTTGAAAAGTGGAGGTAGTCCCCTTGGTGGGAATGCCTCCACTTTTTATTTTCTCATGGCCTGACGGCAGGAAAAATCGACAAAGGCAAGGAAAAACCACAAGAAAACAAAAGATTCTTTCCGTTTACACCCTTTATTAGGAAAAATATGATTACTTTTGCAGCAGAGGAGCAGATGGTATCGTGCTCGGCGCCCCCCATCCGCCTACCCCACTAATGAACCTTCCAAGACAGAAACCTATAAAAGACAGAATAATGATGAAACAAACGATGCACAAATCCACGACTTCCGCAATATGGCTTGCGGCTGTGGCGGTCATAGCCCTCGTGGCAAAGCCGACAAGCGCCTGGGCACAAAATCCCAAGACCTTCACGGAGTATGTCAACGAGATCATCGAGACGCAGCAGGAGCAGGATGAGCCCGAGGGAGAACGCGTATTCTTCACGCCTTACCTCACGAATGACACCCACTACATGGTGATCTCCGACATCAGTACCAACACGCTGTACAACGTCTGCGAGGGCGCATTCTGCGTCATGGACAACAACCTCCTCACGGTGTGGTCGGTAGATGGAGCGTATCTGTTTGGTCCGAACTGGAAGCCCCTCGGACTGTACGACACCCACCCGATGTGCTTTGACAACGGAGCCTTGCTGGTGAAGTCGGCAAAGAAAAACAGTCTCGGCAAGGAGTACTACTCCATCCTCTACAAGAACGGAGCGGTGCGCAACCTCGACCCGTCATGGGAGCCCCATTCAAGGTTTGTCGACGGGCTGGCTGCCGTGACCAAGAAGCAGGGCTACACCGAGATGGGCAATTTCTTCATCAACACACGGGGTGAGAAGATGCCTTCGCCCAGCAACCTCTATTTCGGCTATGACGGCGAGAAGACGCGGGCCCTGAGATGTGGTTTGCGCGCCTTTGAGACGAAGGACCACAAGTGGGGCTACATGGACGAGATGTGTCAGGTGGTGCTGCAGCCGCAATGGGACAAGGTGCGCGACTTCAGCGAGGGCTACGCCTGGACGTTCAAGAGAAACACCAGCGACGGCACCCACACCGCCACCCTCATCGACAAGACGGGCAAGGTGGTGCAGACGGTACCGAGCTTCTCTGCTATGGCGTCGCTCAGCAGGACGTATATGATCGGTGATGTTTGCGACGGCAAGTACTACCTCTACTCCAACGACTCGGAACCGACGACGACCTACTACGACCTCAAGGGCAACGCACTGGCGATCTCCCACGGCGGAACCTCCTTCTACGAAGGCCATGCCCTGGTGCGCGGCGTCAAAGACACCTGGGACCGCATCTTGCTCGTCGATGACAACTTCACGGTGATGGACAGCTACCCCACCTACGCCAGTGGCGGACACGATATCTATGCCGACGAACTGTGGGTGACGAAACCCTTCGAGCCTTTCGGTCTCCATACTATCCATTCGGGATCGGTCGTGATAGACAGCAGGGGACGACTGGTACTCAAAGAGATGAGTTCCCCATGGTCTTCCGACTACATCAGAGGATTCAGTCAGCCGAGCAAGGATGGCTATATCGTGGCAAACAACATCTATGTCGGCGACAAGCGATACCTGGCGCTGATCAAATATACGGGTGAGATCGCCTGGCTTTTTTCAGCAGAATCTTTCTCCGCCAAGGACTTGACAGGGTTCACCAAGGCTCCCGACTTCAACGACACGACGATAATAGTAAAAGATCCGCCTATCACCGATAAGCCCAAGGGGCCCACGCAGGTGACAGACGCGACCTACAAGGTGAACATCGTCTACAGTCCGAAGGAAGGAGGCACGGCCAGCGTTGTGGGCAAGTCGCCCATCAAGTATGGTGACAAGGTCTCCATCAAACCGGCCGCCAAAGAGGGCTGGGTGGCATCGAGCATCAACGTGGAAAAGCAGGAGGTGGGCGAGGAGCCGTTTATGGTCACGGACGACGTGACAGCCACTGTGTATTTTCTCCAGCGTCCCGTCTTTGAACCGATCGACCGGACCAACACCTACGAGGGCAAAGTGAAGATCATGGAACTGGACGACGCGCCGGTCTATGTGACGCTCTATGCCACGATGAGCAAGGACAAGGACATCAGTTGCCCGTTTGGCGACAAGACCTACGGCTATCTCACCTTGATGCTGGACCCGAAAATGAGATACAACGGCAAGGGAGTGTCGGTGAACGGCTTCTTCCCGCCGATGAAGATCATCGGTTTCCAGCACGAGGGCGGCAAGCAATATCTCGTGGCTGATGGCGGATCCGTCATGTACCACGACCTGCGCGTCACGACGAACGACCTGCTGGCCAACCTGTGGTTCAATCTGCTGGTGAGAATGGACGGCTTTGAGTCGGGAAGCATCGTCCCGCGCCGCTATCGCATCGAGATGACCAACGTCAATGAGAAGACGGGCGAATGTACGCTGGGCAACCTGGAGGTGTTCTCCCGCAGCAAGGGATGGGTGCCGGGACAGGATCCATCGATTGCCAGACACACCGCCAGCAAATTCCCCTCGCTCAGCGGTGGCGCCCACGACCTGGGCATTGCAGCTGACTACTTCAAGGGATGCACGCTGAAACTGGCCAAGAAGCGCGACGACGTGCTCTGGTATCCGCCGCTCGAATGGGCAAAGAGCCAGACCGAATATGACAAGAAGATAGAGAAGATGAAGGACACCTACCTTCACTTCATCACCGATTGCGAAGCGCTGTTCGGCCTATAACATCATACCCATCTTTTACGCAAGAACAAGAAAAGAATGAAACTCATCACCACCAGCGACTGGCACATCGGCAACCTCTTTCATGGCAGCGACCGATTGCCCGAGCATCGCCACTTTCTGCAATGGCTTCTCTCGCAACTACGAGCGCATCAGCCCGATGCCCTCCTCGTGGCGGGCGACATCTTTGACAATGGCAACCCATCGGCAGCGGCACAGTCGGCCTACTACGAGTTTCTGGACGAGGCCACGCAGGCTTGTCCAGACCTCCACATCATCATCACTGCCGGCAACCACGACTCGGCCAGCAGGCTGGAGGCGCCCCGTGCGCTGCTGACCCGACAGAGGGTGGAGGTGAGGGGCCACGTGCACCGCACCTGGCAGCAACAGGAGGAGGGAGGACGATGGGTGATCGACTATGAGGACCTGATGATACCGCTCACGGGGTGGACGGGCGACCGGGTGGTGGTGCTCGCCGTGCCCTTCCTCCGGAGCGACGTCGTGCAGAACAGTTGTTATTCGCAGGGCGTCACGGACCTCTTGCGCCAACTGACGGACCGTGCGAGGGAGCTATATCCTGACACGCCGATCGTCATGATGGCTCACATGTATGCCAAGGGGGCCGACATCGCCGAGCGGGACGCCAGCGAGCGCATCATCATCGGCGGACAGGAAGAGGTGGAGATGGGGGACTGGGAGAACCACCCCGACTACCTGACCTGTGGTCATATCCACAAGCGGCAACATATCTGGAACACCCGCTGGGCACGCTACACGGGGAGCGTCCTGCCCATGTCCTTTGCCGAGAAGGACTACCGCCACGGGGTCGATCTGGTCACGACGGAGGCGGACGGCAGGTGGCGAGTGGACTTCCTGGAGTATGAGCCCCAACACCCGCTGCGCATCCTGCCGGAGACAGACGAGGCGATGTCGCCGAAGAAGCTGCAGAAAATCATCAAGACAACACTGCCCGACAGGGTGGATGGGCTGCTGGGCGACGACTTTGTCTATCTTGTGCTCAAGGTGAAGACGGAGAAGGCAAGCAACGACGAGATCAAGGCGCTCCACGCGCTCGTAGAGACGAAGAACGCCGTGCTCTGCAAGACGCAGCGGGTCATCGACGACATCGACCTGACAACCATGACGGGGCAAGAGGAGATACACAGCATCGACGACATCCTCAACCGCGACCCGCTGGAGACGCTGAAGGAGACGTTCGCCATCAAGCACAACGCCGAGATGACGGCACACCAGGAGCAGATGCTCCGCCATCTGATAGAAACCATCCATACAGATCAGGAGAAAGCATGAAGTTTATCAAGTTAGAGATACTCAACCTGGCTTCCCTCGACCGGGAGGAGGGAGAGACGATCCATTTCACATCGGGAGCCCTGGGCGAGAGCAATATCTTCAGTATTGTGGGGCCCACGGGCAGTGGCAAATCAACGATTCTCGACGCCATCTGCCTGGCGCTCTACAACCGGGCGCCTCGCTATCCGCGCAAGAAGGGCGACCGCAACCAGAACATCGAGATCTATGGAACGCCGGAGGAGGGGGAGCGCAACCGACTGGCGCCTACCGACTCGCGCAACATCCTGACGCGAGGACGGAAGGAGGGCTACAGCAAACTGACGTTCCGGGCCAACAACGGCCTGGTGTATCGGGCCGAGTGGTATGTGCGGTTTCAACGAGTGAAATACGAGAACGTGAGAACGGCGCTCTATCTGCTGGGCAGCAAGGAAGGACGGCCCACGGAGGAGGAAGCCGACTGGAGTACGCTCCCTGAGCTTATCGGCCTCGACTACGACCAGTTTCTACGCACGGTTCTCATAGCGCAGGGATCGTTTGCCAACTTCCTCACGGCCAAGGAGAACGAGCGCTACGAACTGCTGGAGAAGCTCATCGGCTGTGAGGAGCAGTATGCCCTGATCGCAGCGGGCATCAAGCAGCAGCGGGACCTCGCCCAGCAGGCTTACCAAGCGGTGACGGCGGATTTCGCTGCCTTCGAGAAAGACCTCATCGGCAGTGAGGAGGAACTCCAGCTACTCGCCGACCGCATCAAGCAACTGGAAGAGGAGGACCGGAAGGCCAAGGCCGAACTGAGTGCTGTGACGGAGGCTTTGGCTTGGTATGTGGCCGACGATCAGCAGCGACGGAACATCGCGCGCTACGAGGAGGCGTTTCTTGGTGCGCGCCAACGCCTCTACGCCATCAAAGGGGATGTGGATCGGCTTCGGTTGCACGACGCTACGCTGCCGGCCGTGGATCTCTACAAGGCGATGCGCACGGCGGAGCACAACAGGGCCAGAATGGGCACTGAACTCGAAAGGATTACCAAGCAGCGGACCGAGAAGGAACGGCTGCTGGAGGAGGAGAACCGCAGGCAGACTGAGTTGACACAGATGGCTGCCGGTGCTGGGAAGGAAGTGGAACAGATGAAACCGCACATCGACCGGGCCCGCATTATCAAGGGCGAACTGGCGGCCGCTTCTCTGAGCGTCAAGGAGAAGCAGGAGGCGCAGACTGTGGCGGAGAAGGCGATCCAAAAGGCGGACCAGCAGGTGGCGGACAATGCTGCTGCCATCGTCAAGGCGGAACGGAAACAGAAAAAGGCGGAGGAGTCGCTGGCCGTGCTGCGAAAGGAGGTAGAGGCCCGAAGCGGACAACTGGCAGCGGCGGTCGAGACGGCGACAGCAGCCTATGAGAAAGAGCGGGGAAAAGCCGACGGCATGGACGCGCTGGCGCTGCAGGAGGCCAAGAGCAAGGCGGAGCATCGACAGCACAACTTGAAGGAGGCCATCCGCATCCGACGGGCGATGACGACCAATCAGCAGGCACTGGACAAGGGGGCAGAGACCATCGCTACGCTGACTGATCGCAACAAGGCCATCGAGGCGTCGATCGCGCAACTGACCATCGAGAAGCTGAGCGAGGAGTTGGAGACGCTTCGCAAGACACATACGCTGATGACCAGCGACCATTGGGAGGCGCACCGTGCCGGACTGGAGGAGGGGGCGGCCTGTCCGCTCTGTGGTTCGACGCACCATCCCTACCAGGACCAGCAGGTCTTCGCCTCGGTGGTGAGCGAGTTTACGCAGTTGATCGAGGACAAGCAGCACACGCTCGAAGCACAAAGGACGGAGAAGGAGAAACTGAACCGGGAGAAGAGCCAGAACGAGGGAAGACTGAAGAGTCTGACGGAGAACGCGCGCCTGCTGACCGACGAGCAAGGACGGTTGGAGAAGGAGTGGGGCGAACTGCCCACGCAAGGGACTACCGGGTGGAGCGAGGACGTCGAGGAGTTGCTTTCGATGCAGGAAGCCGTGGCGGAAGCGGTGGTCAAGGCTTCGAAGGCCTTGGCGGATTACAACACTCTGGTCAAGGAGATAGACCGGTTGCGCCAGGCGAAGGATCTGGCGACGGAGGCACAGGGAAAATATCAGCAGCAGGCTGACCAGCAGGTGAAAAAAGCCGAGAACCTGTGTGCCGATGCGCAAGCCTCGCTACTGACAGAGCGGGGCAAGACCGACAACCTCGTCAAGCAGCAGGAGGAGAAGCGTCAAGCGCTCCAGCAGGCTACTGCGGCCTGGGAGAAGGCCGTGGCAGAGGTACGAGAGAAGGAGGCGGCTATCAAGGCGGAGATTGAAGAGATGGACCCGAACGCTTTGGAACAGCGGCTGACCAAAGCAAAGGCGGAGGCCGACGAGGCCGTAGTGAAGCAGGGGGAGGTCATCGGCAAGATAAGGGAAGCCATCACGGGCTTAGCGGGCAGACTGGAGACCATGGCGAAGGAGATGGACAACGAGCAGAAGCAGCATGACCACGCTCGGCAGCAGTTGGCAGACTGGATCACGGCATACAACGAAGACAGTAGCCACCCCACCCTGCTCTCCCTCGACGACATCGCCCGGCTCTATGCTGCCACCGACCCCTGGGAGGAGATACGCGAACGGCTACAGCGGTTGACGGAGAACCTCACCAAGGCGGAGACGACGCTGCAGAACGAACGGCGCACGAACATCGAGCACCAGCAAAAGCGGCCCGACCGCAACAAGGAGGTGCTCCTGGCCCGCAAGGCCGAACTGGAGGGATTGTCGTCCACCGAACTGACAGACGCCAAAGCGCGGATGCAGCGCCATGAGACAGCCAAGCAGCGGATGGGAGCGCTCTTCGAGAAAAGACAGGAGGCTGAGCAACGGAAGATGGAATGGGAGCAGATCGCCGACGCCATCGGAAGCGAGGGCAGGACGCTCCGCAAGATTGCACAGTGCTATACGCTCCGTTTCCTCATCGAGCACGCCAACGTGGAGATACGGAAGTTTAACTCGCGCTACGAACTGATGCAGGTGAAAAACTCGCTGGGCATCCGCGTCATAGACCATGACCGTGCGGATGACGTCCGCGACACCACCTCGCTGTCGGGTGGCGAGACCTTCATCGTCTCGCTCGGACTGGCCCTCGGGCTATCGGCCCTGTCGTCGCGCAACCTGTCTTTCGAGAACCTCTTCATCGACGAGGGTTTCGGCACGCTCGACCCCGACACGCTCTCCACGGTCATCGATGCCTTGGCAATGCTCCAGTCGTCGCAGGGCAAGAAGGTGGGGGTCATCAGCCATACCGACACCATGTCGGAGCGCATCACCACCCAGATACGCATCGTCAAGAACGGCAACACGGGAAGCAGCCACATCGAGATCTACCCACAATAATTCATCAAATCATCAAAACCACTCATCTACTGAACAATCCTCTATGAGCAGGGAATTAGCTTTCACGATACTGACCGCAGCCGGACTTTGTCTCTATGGCTGCCAAAACAACCGGAGCACGGAGGAATCGGCACAGGAAGAACCCAAGGTGGTTTTCCCGGCCGACACGGCTTCGGCCTATGTGGCGCCAGCATCCAAGACCGACTCCCTGAAGACACTGAAGGGCAAGATGGACGAGGACTTCAACGTGCTCAAGGAGATGGAGAACAATGCGCCGGAATACTACGAGCGCCTGCAGCGCCAGATGTGTCATGGCTTCATCGTGATCGACAAAAGCAGGATGAAACTGATCCTCTACGACAAGGAGGGAGGCGTAGTGCGGCGCTTTGCCATGGGCTGCTCCAGGAAGTTTGGCACCAAGCACAAGAAGGGGGACAACCGCACGCCCGAAGGATTCTTCACCGTGGAGAATGTATATAACAGTACCGACTGGCTCTACACCGACGACGAGGGGAAGACTTCGAAGAAGAAAGGGATGTTCGGACCGTGGTTTATCCGACTGCGCGTGCCGGGAACGTCGCAGATTGGCATTCACGGCACCTGTGCGCCCTGGTCGGTGGGAGGGCGCGTCAGCCATGGCTGCATCAGGTTGACCAACGACGACATCACCACACTCAAAGACCTGGTGACGCCGGGCATGCCCGTCATCATCATACCAGGGAAGAGGGACCGGGAGCAAAACTATGCCGAACGGGTGGTGATACCTTATTTCTCCACCATCCGCTACACCGAACAAGAACCAGTCGTCCTGCCTGATCCGGAACCAGACCCACAGGCTGCCGACACGATGGACAGCGACTCGGTGGATGTTTACGAGGAAACGAACGAGGACGGTCCTGACTCCACCTGGTCGTAATGGCAGCGACCCGGCGGAAGCAGGACCAAGGAAGAAATAGAGGAGGCTCTGACCACCAAAATCCATGATTTTTTTGGTGGTACGGGGCGAAACCACTACCTTTGCAGACATGAAAATAAAAATCAACTGGAAGCAATTCGCCGCTTTCTTCATCGTCATCGGCTGCACCTATTATATCACGCGCAACTTCTTCATGACGGCGGGCATCTTGATGCTGCTCCTCCTCATCGACGGCTTGCTCCTCGACTACGACCATCGGAGACGGGGACGCAAACAGGCGGAGGAGATCATGAAGGGACTGAAGGACGAGGAGACGGACGAAGAGAAGCAATAATCCACCGAATCATGGAACAACTCATCAGACTTTATGAGCAATGGGCGGGCGGCAAGCCTGCCACGATAGAGAAGGTGAAGGGCGCGGGGAGCAACCGCATCTACTACCGACTGACGGACGAGGCGCACCACTCGGTCATCGGGGTGGTGGGCACGAGCCGCGAGGAGAACCATGCCTTCATCTGCCTGGCAAAGCATTTCGGCCAGCGACAGTTGCCCGTGCCGGAGATACTGGCCGCAAGCGACGACGAGATGCGCTACCTGCAGACCGACCTGGGCCACGTCTCGCTCTTCGACGCCATACAGGGCGGACGGGAGGCGGGCGGACGCTACAACCTCAAGGAGGTGGACCTGCTGAGACGAACGATACGTGAGCTGCCCAACATACAGATCAGGGGGGCGCGGGGACTGGACTTCTCCCAATGTTATCCGCAACCGGAGTTTGACCAGGACAGCGTGCTCTTCGACTTGAACTACTTCAAGTACTGTTTCCTCAAGGCTACGGAGATCGACTTCCACGAGATGAAACTGGAGGCCAACTTCCGGATGTTTGCCAAAGACCTGACGGCAGAGCCGATGGAGGCTTTTCTCTACCGCGACTTCCAGGCACGCAACGTGATGCTCGACGACGAGGGCAATCCCTTCTTCATCGACTTCCAAGGGGGCAGAAAGGGACCTTTCTACTACGACTTGGCCTCGTTTCTATGGCAGGCGAGCGCGAAGTATTCCTTCAAACTGCGCCGCGAACTGATCTTCGAATACTACCAAAGTCTCAAGCAATACACCGAGGTGCCTTCCTCGCGCCACTTTGCCCACCGGTTGGCGCTCTTCGTGCTCTTCCGCACGCTGCAGGTGCTGGGGGCGTATGGTTTCCGGGGCTACTTCGAGCACAAGCGCCACTTCATCGACTCCATACCGGGGGCTATCCAGAACCTGCGCGACTTGCTCGCCCTCGACCGTAGCACCTTCCCCTATCCCTACCTGATGTCGGTCCTGCAGCGCCTGGTGGAACTGCCACAGTTTACGCGCATCGAGGAACCAGCGAAGAACCGGGCCGATGGCTTCCGCACCACGGCGGACGACGTCTTCAAGGCCAACCCGCTGGATGGTCCCGCCACATTCTCGAAATACGACGGCAAGGGCCCGCTGGTGGTCCGTGTATATAGCTTCTCCTACCGCAACGGCATCCCCGAGGACGAGTCGGGCAACGGCGGAGGCTATGTCTTCGACTGCCGAAGCACGCACAACCCGGGACGCTATGAGCCGTACAAGAAACTGACGGGACTGGACGAGCCGGTGATCCGATTCCTGGAGGACGACGGCGAGATCCTCGATTTCCTCAGACCAGTCTATCAACTGGCCGACCATCATGTGGAGCGATATATGCAGCGGGGCTTCACTTCCCTGATGTTCTGCTTCGGATGCACGGGCGGACAGCACCGCAGCGTGTATAGTGCGCAACACCTGGCGGAGCATATCCACGAGAAGTATGGTATCGAGGTGCGGGTGACGCATCGCGAACAGCACATACAACGCGTGATGGAGGCAAAGGACACAGCGAAGGGGGCGGAATAAGGGACTTCTCCTGACTACCCGTCCTCGATTTTCTCTCACAACGACAAGGCTACATGACAAAACAGGCAATGATATTCGCGGCTGGACTGGGCACCCGCCTGAAGCCGCTCACCGACCGAATGCCCAAGGCACTGGTGCCCGTGGCGGGGGAACCGCTGCTGGCTCACGTCATCAGAAAACTGAAGGCGGAGGGCTTTACCCGCATCGTGGTCAATGTGCACCACTTCGCCGACCAGATCATCGACTATCTCCACACCCACGACTTCGGGGTGGAGATACATATCTCTGATGAGACCTCCAAACTCCTCGACACGGGTGGCGGCATCCGTCATGCTGCCCATTGGTTTGAGACCGACAGCCCGGTGCTGATCCACAACGTCGATATCTTGAGCAACGCCAATCTCTCCCAGCTCTACGACAGTGCGGTGGCAGACGCAGCCTTGCTGGTCAGCGACCGCGTCACCAAGCGCTACCTGCTCTTCGGCGAGGGGAAGCGCCTCGTGGGATGGACCAATGTGGAGACTGGGGAGGTACGGTCGCCCCATGCAGATCTGAGTGTGGTCGACTGCCAGCGATGGGCCTTCAGCGGCATCCATGTCGTGTCGCCTCGTCTCCTCGAAGCCATGCGTCCCTATCCCGACCGCTTCCCAATCATGGACTTCTATCTGCAAAACTGCGACCGGCTTGATATCCGAGGCCAGCTTGCCGACGACCTCCAGCTCCTCGATGTCGGAAAACTCGACACCCTGGACCGCGCCGAATCGTTTGTCAAGACGCTGGCGAAGGGCTGACGAACCTATGTTCCGAGACACACGGAGATTCCACTCACGCCTCTTCCCCACCCTTTTGCCAACAAAAGTTGGGCAGAACAAAAAAAAACAGGCCGCAAAATTTGGTAGTCTCGCATAAATCCACTACCTTTGCACCCGCATTTACCAAACGGTACTTGCCAACACGCTTCCAACCCCTAGGAGAGATGGTAGAGTGGTCGATTACACCGGTCTTGAAAACCGGCGTACCGAGAGGTACCGGGGGTTCGAATCCCTCTCTCTCCGCCAAAATCAGCGTAACGAGTTGTAAAACAACAAGTTGCGCTGATTTTTCGTTTAAGGGTGCGCCAAATCTGCGCCAGAATTTTTTAGGTAATTGAACAAACGTCTTTAATCCACCGATGTAACTATTCAGCGAATGCCCGCCCAATTTCACTTTCTAATGGTAATCTCAATTATGAGCCTTGTTTAAATGCTTATCAATCAGTAAAATAAGTATGAAAATAGTTCTATTTTCATAAATCTGTTTGAAGTCATGCTTCACATCAAGTCCCAGCAGTTTGGCGACAAGCCAAAAGCAGTCGCCGGAATATTCCATGTTGCCGAAATCCTTCATCATGTAGATGCCGGTCTTCTTGTTGAGATAGACAGAGCATGACGCCCGTGTATCGTTGTACAGCGGATTCTTGAAGTTTCTGTTGGGTACGAACTTCACGTTCAGGTAGTGATGGAACACGTCGAGTCCCTGGCGGGTCCTGTTCAGAATCTGAATTTTAATGTCCATAGGAATATAAATGATAAGGGATAGTGGTTATTAAGTATTCCATTGTTGGCTGATACCCATGTAATAGGTTAGTATTCTTTTAAGGGCAGCCATTTTGTCAAGTCCCTTGCACGTCAGCTTCCCGCTCTTGATGCCTTCATACACATGAGAAAGATTATAGGAAACGTTCGTTGCTGACTTATACTTGAAGTCAAGCATTCTGTTTGACCTCCATCGCTTGAGGGTTGCTTGCGAAATTTGCAGGATGTCACAAAGCTCACGGCTGCAAATCTCAATGTGAGCGTTGATGAGGTTTTTCTGTTCCTCATCCGAAACAGGGATTAGTTTCTCCATTCCGACCGGCGGCGCGTCGTCACCGCTGGCCAATGCCATGTGCAGGTTGGTCACGACAGCACGCAGGACTTTTACGTCTTCCCGTGTCTTGGTGAGCATTCTGCACATGTTCTCAATCTGTTGAGTAATTAATTGGTCCATAGGTCTCTCTTACTTTTCAAACATAATGTTTTGGTTATATGATTATTCATGATTGTCTATCTCGATGATTTTAACCAGCAACTTGTCTGTGGCCTCCTTCCAGACCTTATTAAGGTAATCAGGTGACACCCCTTTTGCCTGAGCGAGCCCAAGCACAGCGAGTGCCTGGTACTTCTGTGCAGCAACGGTCGAACATGCGCTGTCGACTCTTGCATTGTCTGTGACGAGATGGGCTACGATCTCGGGTATGTTTTCCTCAACTGCAAACCAACAAGCCTCTTTCTCATAGCAGTATCTCGTCACCAGTCTTGACAAGGTTGGCGTTTGTATGAAGGGCAGCATAAAATAATGCATACCTGCAGAGCTGGCAATATCCTGGAATGTGTCTATTCTGAAATTAGACTTACCTTCCAGTATACTCTTGACAGTCTTAGACGTCACAGAAGCATCAATGGCTAAAGACTTATACATATCCGTTCCTTTCTGATCGTCATACGGATTAGTCCATAACACAACGATTTCGTCTTTTGGATCTCTTTTGTCACTCATATTGCAAATTTCTGAAAATTATTTAACAATGAATGAAATTTAATTTCCTATGAAAGTAATTCATTTCCAAGTTAGACAGAAATATGTATATAAGTCATTGATATATATTGATTTACGAACCCGCTTTCATAATCAAACTTTAATTTTGCATTATACCTCACCTTTAGAATTTAATACAACATCCGCTGCGCCCAATTATCGATATTGTTGTTGCCATGTGCAATAGGAGACAATTAGAGACAAGCCTGCAAGGACTCAAATAGTATATATCCTGAGAAGAAATAAATAAAAAAAGTCCTCAAAATCAACTTAAAGTATATTATAAAGGATTATTTTCAACTTTTTACTTGCGAGGTTTCAAATTAATGATTATCTTTGCAGTTGAAATGTGACAAGGAAAATAAACTATGAGTATATCTTATGGCACTAAAATAAACCAGCTGCTTGCCGGAACAGCCCCAACCGGGTTGATGTTCTCCGACTGGCTGAAGAAGAACGGCTATTCAGCGCAGCTGCAGAAGCGGTACAGGGACACAGGATGGCTGACTACCTTATGCAAGGGTGTCATGTACCGTACAGGCAGCCACCTCAATGCCTTCGATGCTCTTGCGTCCTATAATTCTCAGTTGGACAAACAGCTGAGAATTGGCGCCGCCTCTGCCTTGGAATACGCAGGCTTCAACCATTATGTCCCTATGGGCAAGCCCCTGCTGATGGTTGCGTTACCCCAAGGAGAGAAGATGCCCCTATGGATGAAGAGCGATGCCTACGACATGACTTTCCGTACATTCTCAACCACGGCATTTGCAGCTTTGGACGTTTCCAAACATGATCGAGATAGCGGCACGCTATATGTTTCCTCGCCGGAACTGGCTTTTCTTGAGTGCCTCGCACTGACACCGAAACAGTATTCCTATATGGATCTCTATTATATCATGGAACAACTGACAACATTGCGGTCTGAGGTCGTACAGCGTTTGTTGGAGAGTACATCAAACATCAGAATTAAGCGGATGTTCCTCTACATGGCAGAGAAAGCCGGGCATTACTGGTTCGAGGAATTAGACACAGATAAGATGGACTTGGGAGCAGGGAAGCTGCAGCTGGTGAAGAACGGCGTGCTCAATAAGAAATATTCAATAACAGTTCCAAAAGAATTAGACGACTATGAGGGATAAATACCAAAGGCAGGTGAAGCTGCTGAAACGCGTATGTATCCGCATGATCTGCAAATACCAATGACACAATGAGTATAAGGACTGTCATCTGACTCGTCAAAGTTTTGGATTTTTCTACGGATAAAATAAAAATAATCCGTAGAATATTTCTTGCTTCAAAGATAATTCTCTATCTTTGCAAAAAAGATAAAATATGTATAAGGCTTCGAATCAAGCAGGTCGGCAACATGGCTACATAAGAGTCTCAGAACTTTCAGACAGGAAGAAATACCGTAGAGTTCTGAAAGCTGTTGATGCTGGAGAACTGGTCAAGGTGCGTCATGGGGTGTATGCCCCACCGGAGGAAATGCTCAACAATATAATTGATGTCGAGAGCATTGTCCCCGGAGGTGTGGTGTGCCTTTACAACGCCTGGGCTTATTATGGTCTGACAACCATCAGTCCTCCAGAGTTCTGTATTGCCATTTCCGCGAAGCGCAAAGTATCACTCCGGACACCTTTCCCTATCAAACTTTTCTATTGGAAGGACGACAACCTTAAGTTTGGCATTAGTGAGGTCAAAGTAAGCAATTACCACGTCCATATGACAGACCTTGAGCGAAGCGTGTGTGATGCTGTCAAGTATCGGAATAAAATAGGCTCAGCTTTGTGCTCTGAGATTATCCGGAACTATACAAAGCGCAAAGATCGCAACCTAAGCCGCCTGTCTGAATATGCCAAGAAATTGAGAGTTGAAAAAACAATAAAGGAATATATGACCATTGCTCTGGGAGAATGATTAAACATAAGAACTACGGGAAATCGGTAAGGACAAGGCTTCTTACTCTGATGAATAAGACTGGGTACAGGTACATGTACCTTCTGACACGCTATTTCAATGAGCGCCTGTTGTATCGGGTATCAGTGAGCCAATACAAGGATAATTTCCTGCTTAAAGGCGGGTCTTTGCTGTATGCACTTCAAGGCTTGGAGTCCAGACCTACAGTAGATATAGACTTCTTGGCAGACCGTATCAGCAGAGACAGAGACTATCTGACTTCTGTTTTTAAGGAAATTCTGTCTATCGATTGTGAGATGGATGGAGTAAAATTTGACACGGACGAACTACAGGTGGAGCCTATAACTGTTGACAAGAAATATCCGGGTACAAGGTTTCATTTCACTGCCCACATGGACAGTATCGTTCAAAAGATGTCTATCGATATAGGCTTTGGCGATGTTGTCACTCCTTATCCTATGAACCTTGACTACCCACTTCTGCTCCCGGATGTACCTTCTGTCAACCTTAAGGCCTACTCCATAGAGACGGTAATAGCAGAAAAGTTCCATACGATGCTTGATAGAGATGTGTTTAACAGCAGAATGAAAGATTTCTTCGACTGCTATCAGTTGTTTGTCACATACAAGATAGATCACGACAGCTTGTATCAAGCCATCAATGCTACTTTCAGCAATAGGAAATTGGAATACAATGCCGACCGAAAGCTGTTTACTGAATCTTTTGCAACGGATGAAGAAAGAAATATAAATTGGAATAGGTTCTTGAAGCAAATAAACTTCAAGCAGGAACTGCCATTCCCTAAGGTCATGGATTTGCTCAGGGACGAATTGCTTCCTATGGAAAACAAATACTGGCAGGAACATGATGGGGTAAAACTCTAATTTTGGTCATCGACAAAACGCAGTTAGAAATGCGTTCCAGGTTGGTTTACACGAATAGTGCGGTGTGCAAGGTCTATATAAATATACGACCTCGCACACCGCACTATTCGTGTAGCCAAAAAGTTTTTTAAAAGATTGTTGTTCAAATATTTGGAGGTTAGTTCATTTTTTGCTAACTTTGAACCCAAGAAAACAAGAGTGTTTATCCAGCGACCGACTTAGGGTCAGATTAAGGTCTGACGAGTCCGAGTTAGGGTCTAATAAGGGTCAGAACATGGCTACAGATATGGTACCGAAGATTTTGGCACGTCTATAAACACTTGTAAATTAGGAAATTATAGAGAAAGGTTCAAGATCCTCTCTCTCCGCAATAGAGTCCTGTAAATCGTTTGATTTACAGGACTTTTTATTTTTGCGCTTTTAAGTAGTCCTCCTTTTGCGCAATATCATTTTTATATTTGTTTAACGGTGCTGCTTGCGTTAGAGAAACCTTACTCTTGGCAGCTACAAACCAACTGCAAGAGGATCTTGTCTCCCAGCTTATTATCAGTGCCGATACCCCACAAGACTCCTGCTTGAGAAAACTTGCCGTCGATCAATGACACTAACCGGTTGAGCTCATTCATCATTAAGGGATATGCCGACGACGTAACAATCTGGATAACGATTCTGTCATATTGACTGTAGTCAATGTTTCCAAAGTCCTCAAGTTCCCTTATGACTGAATCTACACGAGGTTCGTCATCCTTGGGAAAGGAATGGATTCTCCTTTTCAATATGGCCTTAGCCTGATGAAGATAGTCAAGATCTTCCTCTTTGATGGCTACGGTCATCGGGATGGACGTAATTTGATTGATTAGGGCTTCCAGCTCTTGACCCTGCTTGATATTTCCTTTCATTATTCTATAGGTATTGAAGCAAACAATGCTACGATTTGTGAAGAAGACTCTCCGATGTTCCAATATGTAATGTTCTCACACGGAAAGGCATCCATAAAGTCACGAATGGAAGCCTGTCTGTTACCTATCTCGTCGTTGTCACATTTATCGACTGAAAAATACAGAAGATATCTTACACCTTCGTGTGTCTTGACCGATTTTAGTTGGTCTAAAGCTTCAGTGATATTTTCTCTATATTCATAGGAGACAATCGAAATCACGTTCCGTCCTCTTATCAGCATAAAGAAGTCACGGAAATCATAACAGAGTAAACTACGTTTCTCCACATTCTCCTTGTACAGTCGAAGGAATCTCTTCAATTCTGGATAAGGCTTACTTCCTTGCTGAAATTCCAATATGGCATCAATGTGTGGTTCATCGGGTATACTGATCTCTGAAGTGATTTTTATAACAACATTCCTCCTATCTGACTGATGCTCCTGCACCACTTTCAGAACATTGCCAACACCAGTCTCTGTTGATACCAGCACTATATTGACACATATAACCGGGCTATTTTGAATAGTATATATACCATCCAAACGAAGTTGATTGATCATTAGCTCACTAACGTGATCGGCAGCAAGCAATTGTACATACTTTAATGCTATATCATTCATATTTATCCCATTTGTTAGGAGGTTACTCCATTCATTGATGCCTATGAACTCCAACCCTTCTCCTATTAGTTCGCTGGACATCTCTTCTTCACCTTTGATGCTAATCTGAGTTGCGCTCTCCTCCATTTCATGAAGTCCATAACTGGAGATCTTGATTTCTTCATTTTCAATTTTCATAATCGTAATTATTTCCTTGTTTCTAAATCTGGTACAAAGTTAAGGAGAGACTATGCCATCCATGGGCACAGGCGCAAAAAATAATGATACGATATAAAATCATACCATTATTTCTTTTGCTTGAAGAATACTTGCTATAATCAAATCTTCGAGATTGGATCAGCACAAGCTTCTGCATCCGCAAGTGCATTGTGATGATTCTTTAAGTCGAAGCCACAACGTTCGGCAATGATATCGAGGTTGTGATGACCTTCTGACCATACCTGCCGTGAACGAAGGTGCGTTTAAGCAACTCCTCACCGCCGCTCAGATCCTCTTTGTCCATCCATTTGCGGTTAAGATCCCCAAAGGTAATTCTATATCATTTCATACAAACCATCTGCAACGATTTGCTTATGGCATATACATAGCAGAAAGGTAGATTCAGTACAGCATAACTCATTGGAAATCTTGCATTATTCAGAGGGTTGAGACGATGGCTTTGCAAACGTTTGCAAAGCTTTTCCCCCATCTTTTCCATTTTCCCTAATATAGCGTAATGCAAAAGTTCATACATTTGCGGTCGAAAGTAACACAAAGAACAAGAATAGTCTTGGTTCAGCATAATGTGCAGGACCTGCCTAATAACATAAAACGTAGCATATTTATAACTAACGAAATAATTCTGAAAAGATGAAAAAGTCAACTAAATGCCTATTTGCCCTTTTGTTGATGCTTGGGGCAATGTTGGAGATGAAGGCGGCAGATGTATACCTGCTTACAGCCCAAACAATCAACGGTACCGTTGGTAAGTATGAAGTGCCAAGCAACCATCAGCTTGCTCCGAACACTTCTTATGGCGACAATGTGTATTCCCTTAAAATCACTTCCATGCCCGAAACGGGATTCTGGTTCCGTATCGGAGTGTCAGGGGGGGGTAATCAGATGCAGCCTAAAGTCAATGGTGATCAGCTTACGATAAACGAGGAAGGAACACAAGATCCCACCTCTTATTCTATAGAAAGCGGCTGTGATGGAAGCAGCAATGCCTGGAAAGTAAGCTATACGGCGGGCGAATATGAATATCTCACGGTTAATGTGGATATCACAGAAGGCTCGACGCGCCGCGTATGGATAGAAGGAAAGAAAACTTCCGCAGGAGGAAGCGGTGAGCCTGTTGTACGGCCTGCAACAGATGTCGAACTGGGTTACTATCTCGTGGGCAATTTCTTCTCGCCATATAATAGAGGTGGAGAATATAATCCGGGAGGCGACGGCGAAACGATAGACTATACAAACCATGTGTATTTCAAATTCGAAGAGCAAAAAGACAAGAGCTATGCGTTCAGCATCCCGGCATGCCTCACGGCACATGCACAGATTCTTGCTGTTGACGAGTATGACAATAAGATGGTTTACGGACCGGGCGAGGTATTCAACCTGCATGGTGCAAAGAATAATACCAGCGCATTGCCGTCAACAAACGGAGCTGTGGGAACTATGGGAACACCTACGGCAGGCTGCACTTCCCTTAAAGGCTCCGCAACATTAGCAGAGGACGGCAACTACTGGAATCTTGTGACCCGCAATGACGGAGAGACAGACGACGATGGCATGTATACCTTCAGCTTTACGCTTGACAAAGACGGAAACCCCTCCGACTGGCAGGTGAAGCATGATGCTACGACACGTGTGACTTATCTTATTGGCAACATGGAAGGGGCGACGGCGCAGCCGCTCTTCGATAAGCGTAAAAGTGGTGGAAATGAGGGCGAATTCAGCGACAATATGGAGGCTCCGCTCTATTTTGACGGTTTCAACAGCTATTGGGCAATAGATTATATTGTGAATGACGTAACCACTACAGGGATAAGTGCTCAGGCTATAACGGCAACGCAAGATATTCATGCCACAAAGAGCGTAAACAACAATTCCGGAACTCACGATAAACTATTCTTCCTCGGCAACGGAGGTGTTGACTACAATTCTACCAGCGAGTATCGTGACAAGGTATGGGCTAACCAGAAACCTTTCACCCTTGATCTGCAAGGTATAAAGAGAATACAGTATAATCCTAACAAAGGAGACAACAATCTGTCGACACAAGACGGCAGTTACGGTCTGTCGGGCAGTATACAGGTAATCGGCGGTAACGCTAAAGATGCCGACTTCCTGATAAAAACCATGTCTATGATAGGCGATGCCGTGGAAGGAACTTATGATGCAGTAACGCGCGAATGGAAGTATACTTCTACCGCAGGAGACATGAAGTATGATGCCAACGAGCGTTGCTTCTCGCTGACGATATCTACTGTAGGCGATAAATACAAAAATTCGCATTTCAGGTTTGTTGCCAACAATGACGCACACCAGAACTGGGGCGAGACGGACGGCAATATTTCAAGCAATAAAGGATTTGCAAGACCTACTTATGATGCCGCCGATGATGGCAACCACTCTTGTATGGCTGACGATCCGAACGACGTGCAGTTCCGTAAAACGGCGAGAGAGGATGAGGAGGGCTTCGGAAGCACAACTCCTAATCAGAAGGATATCCTTTGGAACCGTCCCGAAGGAATATGGACGGTAAGGTTCTACCCAGAGCTCGACAAGGATGGTAAAGACATCTCTCGCTATACCATATCAGAAACAAAAGTCATCAAGATTCCTTTCACACGTTGCGTTGGGAAGTTTATCCGTACATACAGCAACGATGTGGCAATGGCACCTGTCAACGACAACGTGAAAGTGTATGAGGCATATAAATACGAAAAAACGGAGAATGCAAAAGACCCACAATCACAGGGCACGGTTTATCTTCGTCAGCTCAAGTACATTCCGGCAAATATGGGAGTGGTACTTGTAGGAAAACAACCTGCGGAGGGAATCTTCAAAGACGGTGACACACTGGATTTCTTTTTGACGGAAGCACCGGCAGATATTCTGGTAGAAGGTGATAATTACAAGGCAGTGTGGACAAAGGCAGACGATTATGTCAATGACGAATGGAACAACTATCTCAAGCCGACAGTCACGGCTATCGACAAACTTGGAAATGCTGATACCGATGCTGATGGAAAAATACTCCATCGTTTCTTCGGCCTTGCAAACTTCCATTCCACAAAATATTACAAGCAATATCAGACCGGAGACGACTATATCGGTTTCTTCCGCCTTACGCAGAATGGTCAAAGCGGCGCAAACAAAGCTTATCTGAGTATTCCGGCAAATACTGTTGTAGACGATGGAGCAGGAGCGAAGTTCGGGTATATCGACTTTAACGGACAGTTTCTCGGAAATGAGACGGACGACCCGAGCAATCCGTCGCTTGCCAAGATGGCTATTGTCTTCGATGACGAAGATGATGGCGGAAGCACTACTACTGTAACAGAAGTCAAGCCGAATAGTACAGACGACAACGCATCGTTCTATACCCTTCAGGGAGTAAAGGTGTCACGTCCTGTCAAAGGAGTGTATATTCATAATGGAAAGAAATTCATCAAATAAAAAGCCAAGGAAATATGAAAAGTTATATTAAACCGGAAGTCAAGGTGTATAAAGTTAGAATCGAGCCTCTTCTTAGTGGAAGCGGTCCTGAAGATGGACAGATAGGAATGGGGCTTGTCAAGAAATATGACCCTTCTCTCTTTGATGAGGAAAATGATGACGGAGATACTGGTCGCGGCTGTCTTTGGGATGACGAAGACTTTGAAGATTGAATGAAATATTCTGAATAAATGTAGTTTTAGTTGCGTTAAGCAATCCAGTTAGTAGTAAGACAATCTGTAAGTAGCTTTAGTGGATATTATCCCTAAAAGCTCTTGCAGATTGTCTTTTTTTCGTTAGAAAAAAGTTTGTAGTACACAGCGGCGCAAATGAGAATCGTAAAACGTTGGCTAGCAAGAAAAACCTTTAGTGAGGGATCAAACTTGGGTTAAAGCAGAAAGTTGTCACCTCCCAATCTCATTATCATTTTATGATAATCACTTTATGATAATCCAAACAAAAGTCGTATCTTTGCATCCGTATTGCGCCGTGAGGCCGTACAAGTAATTGTTCTTTGAGACTAATGAACCTCTTATTCCGTGAAGGTTGGTCATGTTGCTGTAAGGATTACACGGACGTTGGTCCACTGGTGGATAGATGGGGTCTAAGTCGGTCGAAGTTATTTGTACAGAACACGGTAAGCCAAAAAGTATCTTAGGATAAATCGTCAACTATCTGAAGACGTGAATTCAACAAGCAAGTGCAGATTTACGCAAGAAGTGATCCAGCCAAAACTGTTAAATGACCATAAACTTACTTTTGAAAAGCCGCTGATTTTCAATATTACTAACGCGTGCGTAAGTGACTTACGCAGCAGTGCGTTCTTGGAGGAATGGAGATTTCTGCCTAATTTTGCAACCACAAACAAAAAGAAAGTAACTCACATTTAAACAACAGAAAAGATGAAAGAGATGAAGAAGATTGCAGAAGGCAAGAATTTCACTGCCTGTGATTTCGGCAAGTTGAATGATCTGGGAGGGTACGTGCTCCAGTTGGGCGACATCAAGATTCCCGGCAAGGTCTTTGGCGGCCAGGCCGTGGGAGCCACAGGTGGAGATTTCTCTTTCCAGATCTATCAGCCTGGACAAGAGGGAGGCTTCTACCACACCCACAAGAACCACGAGGAGCTCTACTTCGTGCTCAGCGGCAAAGGAGAATACCAGGTTGACGGCGTCAACATCCCCCTCCAGGAGGGAAGCGTCGTGCGTGTAGCTCCTGCCGGCAAGCGCACCATCCACAACAATGGCAGCGAACCGCTGGTTGTGCTCTGCGTGCAGTATCGTGGCGCCACCTTCTCTGCCGAGGACGCCACAGACGGCGTGATCCTGCAGGACCAGGTGGAGTGGTAATCGGATCGTGTCGTCCATACGCTCCACGACACGGATTTTATCCATCAGCCATCCTCTTGACAATAAGAGGATGGCATTTGCGTTATTATCATATATGATCAAAAAACAAGTTACCGACCCCGTCTTTCCGCAGTGTCCCATCCGCAATGTGCTCGCGCGCATCGGCGACCGCTGGTCACTGCTCATCCTGCTTGCGCTGCAAGACAGCCATAGGCAGATGCGATTCAAAGATCTGTGCCAAGCCATCCCTGACGTGTCGCAGAAGATGCTGGCCTCAACCCTCAAGGAGCTGGAGGCTGATGGCTTGGTGAGCCGCACGGCTTACTCAGAGATACCGCCCCGCGTGGAATACGCCCTCACAGAGCGTGGAGAATCCCTCATGCCGCTGCTCAACCAGCTGGTGAACTGGTCGGTGGAAAACATGAGTGGGATCATGACGAGCCGCAAGAGGTATGCGGAGAGCAACAACGCCAAGTGATTTTCACGGACAAAGGGACGAGAGGATGGCGAACTTGACGCAAACGTGGTGCTATTGAAGGAAAAGCCCAGGAGCACCAAGTGGCTTTCTACAACCCTCGACATGATCATCAGCGAACGAAGAGTTGATATTTTCACTCTGGGTAGTCTAAGAAGCCGACGTGCGACTCCGTGAGAAACCACAGGCCGTCGAAGCGCACGAAGCCCAGTATGGCTATCATGTATCGGTCGTCGAACGAGACAACGGTCTTGTAGCCCACGCGATTCTTGCCCACGGCAAAGAATGTGGCGTAGTTTTTCACGTCCTTCACCACGGTCTCTTCCCGCGGCTCAAGGGGCACGATGTGGTTTTTCTGGAAATAGGGAATGGTCATGCGAAAGCGTCGCTCCATGCTCCCCTCGTCGTCGGCACCCGAATAGTTGCTGAAAAGGTAGCTGGTGCGCTTGACCGGCACCAGGTTGTACAGTTCGAGGAAGCCCTTGAAGTGATGGTCGCCCATATCCTTGTTGCAGGGCGAGTTGGGATCATACACCTTGTCGCACTCCTCCCGCAACAGTCCGTCAGGGGCATGCTCGGCGAAGAACTCCTGCGCCTCCGCCCCCTCCTCGACGGGCACCATGGCCCTGCCGTCCGAGTAGTAACAACTATCCACAGCCTGTCCCCATGAGGCCACAGAAACACACAGCGCGACCAAACCGGCCCATAGCCTTTTCCTTATCATAGCGTCATCACATATAATAGATACAAAGATAGCCATTAAGAATAAAGTTTCCAAAAGAACAGGGGGAAAATATCATTATCCGCGCTTCATAGAGCGTCATGTCAGAGAAAAAACGTATATTTGCATTCTAATCCTCCTCCCAATTTTATTATCATTTTATGATAATCACTTTATGATAATCCAAACAAAAGTCGTATCTTTG
>ERZ857775.334-NODE-334-length-72811-cov-11.370925_pt1 | contig 72811 bp, 61 predicted proteins | sample MGYA00519698_ERZ857775 | MGnify/ENA primary metagenome ERZ857775 (study PRJEB31778, sample SAMEA3449363) | human gut metagenome | biome: human gut; feature: human-associated habitat; material: faeces | place: United Kingdom | collected 2010/2012 ...
CGAAAAAATGGACGGGAAAGCGCAAGGACTGGGGGCAGATTCATTCTCAGCTTGAGATATTTTTTGCCGACAGGCTGCCGCAATAGCATAAAATAGCCGTCAAATCAAGGGTGAAATGCACGCCCTCTTACGAGGGCGCCCTTGACATGCCGATAATTTTATGCTATATTATGATTAAGGATTGTAAGCCTAAAACCGGCTTTCAGCCCACAAAAATTAATTAGATTATATCATCATTTTGGAGCTCATTTTGAGGTTTACACAAAATGAGGGATTGCCCCTAATTAAACAATTCGTTTTTTAAAGAGGGTATGGGCTGCCCTATTCGTTCGGAGATATGGGGTTTGATAAGCGCAGGAAATTCTGAACTTGCAAGCGCGTATGCCTACAATGACGCTTGCCTTGACCATGCTGAAAATTCGGTATATGCAGAGCAGTTTATGGCTGCTGCGGAGTGGATTACGGATTTGAAATAGGGGACTTTTAAAAGGAGTATTAAAAATGAAAAGCAAATTGTTTGACATAAAGGTTGATAAAAATACAGGCGGTGTCAGCACAATGATAATTGAGTCCGATCAGTATAATATGGATTGGTGCGGACGCAGCAGGCATTGGGGTGAGCTTAACGCAATACATGGAGAACCGAAAACTTTTTTTAATAATTTTAAGCTGATTTCATGTGAGGAGGCTTGCAGCGTTTTTGCAAACGACGAGCTGAGAGTTACACTTGAGAGAAGCTTTGATGATGAGGGTAATTATATAGAAAAGTATACCTTTAAAAATATATCGGGTCATGAGATGTTTTTCAATAAGGGAGATGTAGGAATTTTTACTCCGCTGTGTGACGAATATCATGCGGCAGAATACAGCCTGACGAATAAGTGCAATGCTCATGTCTGGTGCGGAGAAGAAATCAGCTGGATAAATGCGCTCAGACAGGGCGATTCAGATAAGAATATAGGCATGGTGCTGCTTGAAGGCTCTCTTGACGCTTACAGCATTGACAGAGAAAATCAAAAAATAACACACGCGCGCAGGGGAAATATAATTGTTCACCCGGAGCTTATATCATTGTGCAGCGATGAAGAATACATATTAAAGTGGAAAATTTTTGTACATTCCGGAACAGAGGATTTCTTTAAAAAATTAGATAGAGATAACAGAAATCTTGATTTGAATATTGATAAATACACAATCATGGGTGATGAAGAATTTTGCTTTGATTTTAAAGGCAGCAATGCCGAAATTAAATGCGGCGGCAAGCCTGTCGGATTTACGTCCGAAGCAGGTCGTATATTTGTAAAATATAAGCCCGAACGCTTGGGAGAGCATATTTTTAAAATCACGGTTGATGGAAAGAGAACGCATCTGGCGCTTTTTGCAGCACCCGGACTTGAGGAGCTGGCTGAAAAAAGAATAAATTATATTGTTGACAGGCAGCAGTACAGCAAAGAGGGAAGCAGACTTGACGGAGCTTATCTTGTATACGACGTGAAGGAGGAAAGACAATTTTTCGGATACCGCCACGCTGACCATAATGCTTCAAGAGAACGCGTCGGAATGGGGCTTTTGATTGCGCGGTATTTGCAGACGCACGAAAATAAGAAGGCTTTTGACAGCCTTATGAAGTGGGTCGGGTTTGTTAAAAGGGAGTTTGTGGACACCGAAACAGGTCAGGTATTTGATAATATAGGCATGGATCCGACAAGAAAGCGTTTGTATAATGCTCCTTGGGTAATGATGCTGATGGCGGAGCTTTACAAGCTTACGGGCGAAGACGAATATTTGGACATACTCGTTAAAATAGTACGCAGGTTTTATTCGGACGGCGGCGAGAGCTTCTATCCCAATGCAATCAATCCAAGCCTTATTTGTGAGGTTATGAGGGAAGCGAAAAGGGAAGAGGCGGATGAAATTGAAGAGCTGTTTGTAAAGCACGCCGAAAATATGGTTAAAACAGGTCTTAATTATCCTCCTCATGAGGTTATTTACGAACAAACGATAGTAACTCCCGCCGTTACGTTTATTACGGGTGCCGGGATTATAAAAAATGATAAAAGCTATATCGGTAAGGTAAGTCAGCATATGGCCCCGCTTCGTCGTTTTGACGGAATGCAGCCCGATTACAGATTTAATGGAATACCGATTAGATACTGGGATGATTATTGGTTCGGGAAAGCAGCGCTTTTTGTCGATACACTGCATTACTGGAGTTGCCTGTCGGCGTATTCAAATTACAGCTATTATGTTTTGTCGGGTGATGAGGAATACAGAAAATATGCCGAAAATTGCATAAGAAACTGTATGTGTCTTTTCTTCTCGGACGGTTCCGCCTCATGTGCGTATGTGCAGCCGTTTTATGTCGACGGCATAAGAGGAAATTTTTATGACGATTGGGCAAACGATCAGGACTTTGCGTTATATTATGCAATGCTGATGCTGCAAGCAAGAGGATAAAAATAGGATTGTATGGAGAACAGTGATATGAAAATAACGGAACACAATTACGGTATGCCGCGTGAAGCCTATTACGGCACGATTTTTTCTCAGTCAAACGGATATATGGGTGTGCGCGCGAGCTTTGAGGAAAACGGAAGTCTTGGTGTCCAGGGGGCATTTATCAGAGGTAAATACACGCCCTCTTACAAGGGCGCCCTTTGATATGTCAGCCATTCCAAAAAATTTTGATATTCGTCATTGGCATGCCGTCAATTTTATGATATAGTATAGTTATGGGCTGTAAGCCTAAAACCGGCTTTCAGCCCACAAAAATTAATTAGATTATACCATCATTTTGGAGTCAAATTTGAGGTTTACACAAAATGAGGGATTGCCCCTCGGCGGTTTTTCTATGTGAATTTATTACTGCATATTTATATTTATTCCAATATTCCAAATCGGAATAAGGTTACTATTAACTGCTGTTAAGCTCTATAAAATTTTCTTTTTCAGCTTTATTTAAACTCTCAGGATCATTATCATCAGTATCTTTATATTCAGGTTTATTATTATCAGTCTTATTTGGTTTTAATTTTGAAATGTCCTGACTTTTATTTTTTAAATCTCCCGACCTTTCAGCCGTAAAAGTCCTGTCCTTTAAATTTTCAATGTCCGAAGATAAAATTTACCGGAATATGTCGGATTAAATAACAGCATAATCCGAACTTTAGATTTCTTTTTCTGCGTTAATATCTTTCGATATAACTTTACATCTCCTTTCTTTTGGGTTTTACATTTATCCGGTATTGCGACTTGAGATTGCATTTCCGCAATACTCGCATTTACCGGAGCTTCCGGCGCGGATCCTTGTTGTTCCGTTGCATTTTTCGCATACAACGTTGACAAAGCTTGTTTTGCTGTTCTCTCTGCCCAAGAGAAACACGCATGGCGCTCCCTGCTTTTGCAGAGTGCAGTCACAGAACACTCCTTTATCAAAAAGCTTCTCAAGCTCGGAAAGCACCCTGAACGGCGGTTTTCCGGATTGCTTTGCAAGCTCGTCAATTGTCACCGTGCCGTCAATATCGCACATAAAGATTGAGTTGTAGCGATATGCACGCGCCGCCATTGTGCCGTTTTTAATGCCGTTTAACAAAAGGAGTGCGGACGGTACAAGCATGACTATATTGGTAATCAAGTTATCACGAAGTTTTTCGTTATACCCCGTAACCCCCGAAATAATTCCGAACAGAAAAACCGCTGTGAAGAATCCGCCTATAATCATTTGTATGTGCTTCTTTAATGTAAGTCTTGCGATTGCAACTTTTGAAATATATGTTCCGCCGCCGGAGAATAATTTTGTATTCGTCTTCATTTTCACTGCCTCCGAAATATCATCATTCCCGCACCGATTACCGCAAGCAGTATACCGGCTATTATGCCGAAAATCGAGCCTCCGCGCACGCCTTTTTTGTTCTCCTCAGCAAATTCTTCCGCCGTCATAATTCCCTTAACGGTTGTAACCGCATCAATGTCATCGGCTTCTACCAGGTTACCCTCCTTTTGTACGCCGACAATCGTATATTCGAGCGGATCGTCGGATGAAACGATACCGTAGGATACTTTTTGAGATCCGTCTCCCGTTGTTGAGTACGTACCTGTCGATTTTTTCGGCAGCCAATGTTCTTTTGAAATGCAGTAGCGGCTTTCTTTTCCGCCTGAGAGCAGATTCCATCCTGCATTAAGGCTTTGCTCATCATATTGCGTAAATTCCGTGTTTCTTATAAGCGGATTGAGCAGTTTGCTCTCTACCTTAAACTCACCGAGCAAGGTAGGTGCGGCGAGCATGGTTGTTGTAAGTATTTCGGCATTTATTCCGAAATTTGCCTTTTCACTGTAGTCGGTATTCTCCGGCTGCCAGTCCCACACTTTTTCATCACCGCTGCCGGCATTCTGTTTATAAGTCCAAACCGTTCTTTTTGCCGTTACCCCCGGGAGCTTAACACCCGTTATGGGATCCTGAAGCTGTTCTGCCGGTTTAAGAGTTCCTGAGACAACCACAAGTTTCCCTTCGTTTTCGGGGGTAAGCTTGCCGTCTTTAATCGTTGCCGCAACTCTGATTTTCTCGTAACTCTGCGGTGCTGACACAAGAGCTTTTACAGCAAGCGAAGCAAAGAATATGCCTCCTATAATCAGTATAACGCCGATTATTTTTTTCATAGTCATTCCTCCCCTCTGTGGCTATTCAAGCTTTTTGGCCTGATTTTGATACTCGTCCTGTATAAATTTTGAATTCTTATCGGTAAGAGCATTTACAACCTCGCCAAACGCCTCAAACTGCTCTTTTGTGCAATGCACCGCAACGGATTTGCAGGCATATCCGCGCGTCATACGTCCTAAATTTTCGTTTTTTACAAGTCCGAGCATGACTTCATAAAGCTCATCTGTATTGAAATAGGTTGCTTTTTCCTTCCATGCGGCATAGTTCTTCTCGGATTTGTTTATAAAGCTTGTCACAGCTGCCCATGCGGGAACTTTGTCACTGCCCGGTGTGGTTTTAAAGTAGTCTATCGTAGCCCTGTATGCCGCTTCGCTTGTATTTTCGTGTGCCGGATAATCGTACCACAGCCAAACAAGTCCTCTTACGCCGCTTGAATGAAGGTCTGCGTCAGCCTCGTTTTTCAGCATTTCAGAGATAGGCGCAACCACTCTGTCATCGCCGAGGAGACCGGCATACTCATACGCTGCTTTCCGAACATCGTTATTCGAATCCTTCATCAGCTTGATTTCCGCATCAACCGCACCATCAAGAGTTTTGTTCCATGTACTTCCGAGAGCAACCGCCGCCTGCCTTCTTACAACTGCGTTTTCATTCTTTGCCGCATCAAGCAGAAATTTGCCGATTTCTGCATCCTTGCCGCCTTCATTTCCAAGAGCTCTCACCGCACATTTAATAACATAAGGCTCTTTTTCGGTTTTCAGAATCTCCTTTGCCGCCGCTTTATGCGAATCACTTGCCCCGAAAAATGTGGCGATGTTTGAAAAAGCATAGCCTCTTACCTGCGGCGAGTCGCTTTTCAGAAGCGGCTCAACAAACTCCTTTGCCCCGGGGAGTGTTGCCTTGTTGTCCTTAAGCTTTTTGATTGCTTTATCTGTTATATTTTCATCAAGCTCAAGCTTATCGTTGATTGTTGTATATGAATATGTGGAAGCAAGATTTACAAATTCGTCCAAGGTTATATTCTTTTCATCTTTGATAAACTCTTTTATCAGATCGTCCTCTGTCATATTCGCGTAATCAATCTTTTTAGCTCCCCCGGCTTGTTGTCCGCCGTTTTCGGTCTTGTCTCCTCCGCACGATGCAAGTGTGAATATCATTCCGATTGTCAAAATCATCGCTAATAACTTTTTCATAATATTGAATTCCTCCGTTTTTTATTGTTTATCATTATCATCAAATATGTCACCGCATTCAGGGCAGAATTTCGGCGGATTTTTAGGATCTTCCGGTTCCCAGCCGCACTTATCACATTTATAAAGCGGTGCGCCCGCAGGTTTCGGATTCCCGCAGTTTTGGCAGAATTTGCCCTTGTTTACCGTGCCACACGAGCAAGTCCAGCCGTCCGATACCGGCTGCGGCTTTCCGCAATTCATGCAAAATTTGCCCGAATTTCCGGTCTGACCGCATTCACAGCTCCAGCCTGCCGCTTGAGGCTGCTGTGCCTGTTGTTGAGGCTGCTGTTGCTGCTGACCCATCGCAAAAAGATTGCCTGCATTCATGCCGCCTGCGCTCTGCGCCATACTCATCCCGAAAAATCCGCCCATTGCACCCATTCCGCCTTCGTTTGCCGCAGCTGTTCTCATAGCGTCTGTCTGTCCGCCGACAATGCGCGCCGCCGCAATATTCGGGTTGGTTGTCATAATGTTTTCCTCCCACTCGGTAATTTTCTTTCTCTGATCCTCGGGGATAGATACACCGTTAATGCTTACGGTGAAAAGCTCGATTCCGCGCTTTTCCTTCCACTCGGCTTTAAGCTCCTCGGAAAGAGCCTTTGTAACCTCTTTTGTATGCGCCGGTATTTCGGAATACATTATTTTCATTGCCGAAATCTGCGCAAATGCCGGCCTGAGAGCGTCCAGAAGCTCACTCTTTAACATTTCGTCGATTTCCGAGCGGCTGTATACATATTCGACATTACCGCTTACGTTCGTATAAAACATAACGGGATCGGCTATTTTATAGGAATACACGCCGTTACACCTTAAATCCACCGACAGCTTATAGTTCATAGACTCATCTATCGTTACCCTAAAAGGTACAGGTGAAGAAGTTCCGAATTTATTGCCGGTTATTTCCTTTGTGTTAAAATAATAAACCCTCTGATCCTTACCGGGTTCGCCGCCGAAAGTAAAACGCTTGCCTACTTGCGCAAAGCTTTGCTTAATGCTTTCACCTAAGCTTCCACAGAAAATACTCGGTTCGGTGGAATTATCGTAGACAAACTCTCCTGCCTCGGCGCAAAATTCAACAATTTTGCCCGATTCCACGATAATCATGCTCTGTCCCTCATTTATTGAAATGATTGAACCGTTTGAAATAATGTTGTCGTCTCCCTTTTTGTTGGAGCTTCTTTTTCCCGCTCGTTTTTCGCCTTTTGCCACAAGTGTGTCGGCGTCCAAGCTTTCGCAGTAGAAAAATTCCCTCCACTGATCAGCTAAAACGCCGCCGAGCGCACCTGCCCCTGCTTTTAAAAGTCCCATAGTTCTGTTCTCCTCTCAATTATTTTATTTTTTATACTCTGTTATATCCCATATATCGGGTGTACATATCAGCCTCACCTTAATTACCCTTTCGGCAATTCTATCCTCATATCATGACAGAGTATTCTGGAAACAAGCGCTGCCGCTTCACTCCTCTTTACCTGCGAATCGGGATAATATGTCATATGCTCATCGCTGCCCACGGCAATCCCCTTATTGTAAAGGTCTAAAATTTCATAAGCGTGCGGCGTTGTATCGTAAACATCCGGAATGTCAGTAAGCGGAACATCGTTTATAAAACACCGTTCCATATCGCACCGTGAAAACAGATATGCCATCTGCGCACGAGTTGCGTTTGCGTCCCAGTCGAAAACAATGTAATCTTCAAGTATGGCATTGGCATAACAGTATTGTACATAAACGTCATACCAGTTTTCGCCCAGCATCTGAAATTCCGCTTTCTCGCCGTCATAACGCTTTTGATTATGAATAACCGCCGCAATCTTTGCCGCCTCGGCGCAGGTAAGACCTGCGTTCGGGTCAAATATCGTTTCGCTTTTGCCGTTTATTATACCGAAATTATATGCCGTTTGAACGTAAGCGTAATACCATGCGTCCTGTGATACATCGGAGAACGGAAGAGGGTTTTCGTCAAGATATTTGCTTCCCTTAAAGCCGCAGTCCTCGCAGTATATCATGTTTTCACCGAAAATATCCTTTTCCGTCATACTCTCAACAACCGAAGTGTGCATAACTGAAAAACTAAAGTTCCCGTCACCCTTTGCATCTGATATTTTTTTGTGCATCGCATACTCATCTGCCGTGCACGGGATATAAAACTGTATAAATCCGGTTCCGATAAACACATCAAAATCAAACGTTATTTCCTCTGAATTCAATGTAACCTCATTAAGATTTGCGCAGTTGGCAAAAGCGCGCTCACCGATATTTTTCACACTTGACGGAATATATGCGCTTTTGGCATTGCAGCCTTCAAATGCATTTGTGTTTATCAATTCAATTCCTTCGGCAAGGGATATGTATTCAATTCCTAAGTCAAAACAAGCCATAACGCCGATTTCATTGATTTTTGTTCCGTCTATTTCTGCCGGGAAAAAGGCAAATTCATCACCGTAATAAGCTGTAATTACTCCATCCTTTGTGTATTCATACATACCGTCTGCCGATTTGAATGTTTCCCATTCCGCACAGACAACAGTGCTACTTAAAATCAGCAGTGCTGCAAGCAATAATGATAGTTTTTTCATGTTTTTCGCCTCCCATTACTTTATTTTGGCTTCCGCATCGTCCGCACGTCTTGTGTAAACCGCCATGCCGCCGGTCGCTGCATCATTCATAGCATTTATGCCTTCCTTCAGTTTTTCTTTGTCCGTCTCTGTTATAGCTTCCTCACCTTTTGTTGCAGCCTTAAAAGCCGTTCCGAATGCCGCCGCCATTCCAATCGCTGCCGCATCCTCTCTTTTTTCCGCCTTACTTCTGCCAAAGCCGAACAAACCTCTTTCATCATCGTGAACGCCGAAAATATAATCAAACTTGCATTTTGCATTATGTGCATACTGCGCGTCCGAACGATTGTTTTTGCTGAAACAGATTTTAAGTTCTTGCTTGATATACGGATGAGGACGAAGACCTTTTTTGTTGTCTGTATTCACCTTGCTCATATTTCCGCCCAAAAGCTTGATTTTTAATCCGCATTCCTTAAATTCAGGATTTTTTCCCGGCTCGCTTGCCGGCGTTTCATCTATGTATTCCTCATAGCTTGCCACCTGATCGTAGCGGAAAAGCTCGTTCATCTTTCCTCTGCCCGTGTTGCTTCTGTGTTTAATCCGAAACATTCCCAAGTCATCGCAAAACTCAATGCCCATTTCCTTGAGCGACGAAGGGTATGCGTCTTTGTTTCCTGCTTTGGAATAGACCTCCTCAAAAAGTCTGTTCTGCCTTTTCATATATTCTATATGTCCCTTGATTTCATCCAATGTCAGCTCGCTCAGCCTAATGTACTTTGAACATAGATTCCCGCAATCGTCACATAAAAATTCCTTGTTCTTTATTTTTGTGCGGTGCATCATGCCGCATTCCTTGCCGCATAACGCACAATTTTTTTTGCCGAAAATGTTCTTGAAAAAATCACCGATTCCCATAATTTTTTCCGGTATAATGTAATTGACTCATCTAACGGTCATTCGCATTATACCATTCTCCTTTCTATCAACCTTTTATTCCGCGGTTGATTACGGTTTGGTTTATTGGTATTACATAAATAAGTAATGTGGATTTGTATATTTTTCTTCCTTAAAATTTTTATTAAAAACTCCCGCCTCTTCCGCCGTGACTTCTGCCGGAATCCGATGTATGGCTGCCGGAATCCGATTTCGGGTTTTCCGTTTTTGTCACTGTACTGTAAAGGAATATATCCCTTGAAAAATCAAGATTCATACTGTTCGGCTTCATATAATTTGCGGCATTGTCCTCTTTGACCGCCGTTTTCATTGCGCAGAGCTTTTTGTGCATCATAAAATACGCAAGAATAAGGGGAAAAAGAAGCGCCCCGGCAACCACACACAGGATATACTTCGTGCTGTGCTGAGTTTTGTTGAACGGCTTACCCTCTGCTGCCATCTCCAAAAGTTCTTCCGTATGTTCGGCGTATGATTTGACCGCAGCATAATAGTTGTCTTTCTTCAAATACGGAACAATCTTTTTTTCCAAATAGGCAAGACCGTTTTCATTAAATATCGTTTCACCGCTGCCGCAGACGGAAAAATGATATTTTCTTTCATAGTCCGCTATGTAAAAAAGAATGCCATCGTAGTTTTCACCGTAACCGTAGTTATTATAATCGTAAATGTCGTCTGCCGACGCTTGTGCGTCATAGGCAGATAATCTAACCTCTGAAACAAATACGATGTCAAAATTATATTGTTCACGAATTTTATCAAGCCTAGCCGACAGCTCTTTATTTTGTTCCTCTGTCAGGTATCCGACCGAATCCGTAATCGTTGGATTGATAAAATCCGCATATATGGTAATTGTCGATACAAAGCAGAGAAGGACAATCATGATTGTAACAAATCTTTTCATTTGGCTTCCTCCTAATGCAGCAAGAAATATGCTATAACTGCAGATGCTATATAAGCAAAGCCGGCAATTTTCGCAAAGTATCTCCATTTTTTCCTTTTGTCAATCGGATATTCACCGACAACTTTGCCCGTCTGTCCGTTGACAGCAAACTTATATGTATTGTTCATATATTTAATATTGAGCATCCAAACCGGGAGAAGGGAATACCTTATTTTACCGCCTGAAAAGCTGATTTTTGTACTTTCGGGAATCACCGCAGCGTAACCGCTCGTTGTCTCCTTGAATACCGAAACCGTTGAATTTTTTACGCGTTCGTTCGCTCGCTCTATGCTTTCCTCTGCCGAAACATCATATTTATCCGCCATATACCCCGAAAGATATGCACCGTTAAACTCCACTGCATCATCATAACAAAAAGGTTCTACCGCCTCCATATATGCGTCATCCGCTTTTTTTGAGCCGTCAACAGGAATGTTGGCAAAACCCACACTGCCGCTTCTGAAAAGTCTGTAATAATCTGTTTTGGTATAATGATAATTGGAATCACTCCAACTTGTAACCCTTTGTGCACCGTAAGTTATTGCAGCACTACAGTCGCAGTCAAACATCCAAAAAGGCACATAAACGCCTGTCATTTCTTCTATTTTCTTTCTGACTTTAAACGCATCCGGCAGAAACGGTGCATTTTTGAAATCTGCCTCAAATACCTCCATTGCCGCTTTTTTATCTATCTTAAACGGAATAATATAGTCAGGCCGAAGGGTACCCTCAAACTGTCCCTTGATCACCGCTGCATCGCCACAGTATGGACAAACGGTTGACCCCATTGTATCGTCACCGGTTATTTCCGCACCGCAGGAGGGGCAGGTATAGCTTGCGAGTTCAATCTCTCCGTCTGTTTCATAACTTCTCGGTTCGTAATGCTCCCAGTCATATTTTGACTCTCCATGCATTTGAGATCCGACATCCTCGATTTGTCGCACAGCGTCAAGCTCAAAATCATTTCCGCAGGAATCGCAGTGCAGCGACTCATTCCGAAAAATCAGCGAATCACCGCAGCAAGGACACTTATAGCTATGTACTGTTTCCATCGTTTCTCTCCTTTTTACCCGGCTGTTCCCGCCGCTCAAAAACGAGCGGCGGGAACATTTGGACGTTTTACTTATGCTATCTCTTTATTCTTGGCCGCACCAATTATGTACAGAACCGGAATAACCAAGCCGGTAGCGTAGTTAAAGGCATTGAAATCGCTGCCAAGTACGTTTGAGATAACGTTTCCGGCTACGCTTAAGATTGCCACAATGATACCCATAACCAGGCAGGTTTGTGCCTTTTCGGGTTTATCGCAGTTTTTCACGCCCATAATTCCGGCAATCAGCTGAAACACTGCACTTGCCAGAACCAGCACGCTCGCAAGCATAAGACCAACGGCGCTTGTTTCAAGAACCGCTGCCAAAGCTCCCACTCCGATCATTGCAATAATTCCTCCGATAATACCGAACGCTGCGCCGATAATCATCAGAATCCCCGTGACCTTCAAAAACTTTCTTCCTTTCATAATGAACCTCCTTAAAAAATTTTTTATTTATATCCACATTTTAAAAATGGATATTACAAGTGTTATTTTTCTACCGTCACAACCTCACACAGCGGCTGCATACTGCCGTTTTCGCAGTTCCAGAGCATTAGCTTGTATATGTATCCGTCACCGGAGGTTCCATATAAATAGTAATCCTCCCGGTTAACATATTTTACCAGATAATCGACTAAAATTCCGTTTGCGTCATACTTCGCACTGTAAACTCTCGCACTGCTGCTCGGCGCAAAGCCGATTACGGTATTAAGGTCTTTGTTGCAGCTGATAAATGCTGCATCCTTCGGCGCAATCAGCGCATACCACGCGTCCGTTGCATCGGTGTCGGACATGATAGTCGACAAGTCGGTGCTGTTTTTTGCTCCTACGACTTTCATGGGAGAATACTCGCTTTGCGTAAATGCCTGTGTAAATGCCTTAAAGCTTGTGCCGCTGTAATTTCCCCAATAGATTTCCGTTATGCCGTAGGCAAGCATCGTTTTACCGTCAAACGCAGTTTTGCAGTCTCTTACGCTCAGCTTTTCGGCAAGATTTTCAATTTTCGCCGCTTTTATGCCCTTGTCGTACGTTATCTTGCCCGCGCCCTTGATTATGAGTGTTCCGCTGCCGTAAAAAGAAACCTTGCCTCCGCACAGAATACCCACGGCATCTATAGCGTCCGCTTCGATGATACTGTCGCCCGTAAGCTCTATGTCAAGGTCGCCGTTTGCATAAATTCCGACAGATTCCGCCGTGGCGTAAATCGGATGCGTATCGATATGCGCATTGTTAAGCGTCAGCTTCGCCGGAGATATTGACGTTTCCGGCGTAAAGCTGACCGTACCGCCGAACAGTGTCTCGGCATCACCCTGTGTGACATCTTCGCCCTCCACCGTTATTATGGGTTCGGCAAATACCGCATAAAGCGAAAGCCCCATAGGTACGAAAACCTCATCTCCCGGCAGATAATCCACCGTTTTGCCGCCTTTTTCAACCGTCCATCCCAAAAAGCTGTATCCGCTTTTTATCGGGCGAACTTTTGGCAGAACTGCTTGATTGTACTTTTTCATCCGTATGGATTTATACGTCTGGCTGTCGACTTCCGCTTTATCAAACAGCAAAAGAACCGTGGTTTCCTGCATATCGCTTTTTGTAAACGAATTGACAGCAGACGGCTGATATCCGCACTTGGCGCAGGTTTTGCGATATAGCCCGTCTACGGTGTCGGTTGCTTCTCTTAAAAGCTCATATTTGTAGATGTGTTCTTCGTCCTTCTTGTACGTCACGGTATTTCCGCTCTCATCCTCGTAGCTGCAGCGGCTGCATATAAGGCTGTGGTTTGTACCGTCCTTTTGGGCACACGAATCAAATTTATGTATTACAGAGTGGCTGACAAGGTTGCCGTTTACACCTTTTTTAACTTCCTCGCCGTTTACCTTTACAACGCATCTGTATGTTTCGCTTCCCGGTGTCCTGTTTGTCACAACAAATGACGGCGTCTCATAGCCGACAAACATGCCGACGCCTACCCCATAATCAACAAGCTGTTTTATGCTGATAAACGCCGAATCCTGTTTAAGCTGCCAGTCATATGTAACCGTTGCCCCCTCCGGCGCGCATACCTTAATGTAAAATGCTGTGCTTTCATTGCACTCCGTAACAACCTTATCCGTAAGGCTTTCGATAAATGGTGCTATTTCCGTTCGCCCGATATGCACCGGAAGATCTTTGCTCTCGTCGCCCGACGTCACCGTCAGCGTAAAGCTTTTTTCCTCCGTTGCCGCGGACGGGTAACCGCCGGTGATATAACGATTGTCTATGATTGAAAGCCCGTAAGCTGCAAATTCCGCATCGCCCGTCACCGTATAGCTGTCGGCACAGCTTATATAATTTTTCAAATCAACATTGATGGAAGATCCCGAAACACCTGCCGGAATTTCGACGGGTTTTTTGTTATATACTTTAAACTCCGAAGCCTCCGCACAAAAATATTCGCGGCTCACGTATATGTCCTTGGAGGGCTTGGAAAGATGATTCTCCGCAGGGACATCGTTTATATACAGCTTTGTTTCTGCCGTAAACCATGCATCACCCGTGGCTTTTGCATAGGCGCCGTATTCGTATACGGTATTCTCGGTATATTCCTTCAATAATTTGTATTCGGCTTCTTCCTCAATCAGCGCATTTTGTGCCGCAACATCCGAAATCATAAACCCGTCCTCATTTTCATAAAGCTGCACTGCGGTATATTCCGATGTTCCGAGAGAATAAAAAACGGGTTTTCTGCCCGGCATCGGTTCAATATTGTAAAGTCGCAGCTCTTTTATTATCGGCTTCCAGTGTGCGTAGATTGTGGTATTTTTGTTGTATACCCTGCCGCTGTCAACCTGCTCGCCGCCTTCGGACTCGGTATACCAGCCCTCGATATAAAACCCTTCTCTGTTGATAACGGTATGATCATAAAACAAACTCATAATCGTTCCGTCAATCTGCGTCTTCATATCAAGTGTCGCGGCGCCGGAGGCTCCGACAAAGCTGCCGCCGTTTGCATCAAGCGTCACCGTGTATGGATTCGGGCTTTTGATTGTGTATTCCAGCGTAACCTTCGGCCAATTCACTCCTACGGTGTTTTTTGTTATCTTACCCGGCGGCGCTCCGTCCGACAGCAGTATCTGCGTATTCCGACTCATGCCGAAGCCTTCCTCAAAATCAAACAAAATCGTCAGCGCGCACCTGGTTGTGTTTTTGAAATTCTTTGCATCCACATAGATTTTTTTAACGGGGTCATATACCATCCACTTAAGCTGCAATATGCTGTAGTTCACGCCGGCAGGCACCGTTATCGCCTGCGTCAGCTCCTCGACCGAACTGTTTGGTCCGGGCTGCTGCACCCCCATAAGCTCAAGCGAATCCAAATATGTCTTTTTCACTCCATCGGTACACAGATTTTTTGTTTTTATATACAGATAACCGGCATAATAGTTTATGTTTTCATAGGGTAAAAGCTCATTGTCAATATAAAATTTGGTTTCACTGTTTACAACATAGTTTCCGTCCTTGATCGTCACTTTAAAATAGTAATAATACTCAGTGCCGCTGTCAAACGGGTCTATGTTTGAGCTCAGCTTTGCGCCGTCGCACGCCCTGTACCAGTTACCATTGTCAATTTTTAATATCTCATCGGAACCGGGACAGGTTAATTTAACAGACTTTGCCATGACACCTTTCTTAATGCTTATTTCGCTCATTCCAACAAGTCTCACTTCCGGTATAACAGTCTGCGCCGCAAACGTTGTCTGCGGCAAAACACCCAAAATCACCGCCATGTAAAGAAAAGCTGAAAACAGCCTGCTCCTTTTTCTTTTCATGTAATTCATCTCCTTTTTCTTTCAGTGTGCGGCAATCGCCGTAAGCGGCAAAAGCGTCATCAACATAATAAATACCATACACAGCAACAAAACTTTCTTCATAATTAAATCGCCTCTCTTTCATTATTTTGTTTCGCTCCGCACATGGGGCAATACTCCGCATCATTAGGGAGAACATTTTCGCATTTGGTGCAACGACGATGCTTTACTTTGTAAATATCAAAAACTGTTTCCTCCGGCAATTTTGTCTGACAAACTTTGCAAAACTTGTTCTTTGCAGCCTGTACATTCCCGCAGCACCGGCATATTTTACAGCTTTTCATTTTTTTCGTACCGAATCCGAAATATTCCAAAATATCTTTTCTTGACGGTCTATATCTTGTCATTTCCATCAGCTCCCCCATATAATACTTTTTTGCCGCATGCAGAGCAGATTATATCGCCGTTAATTACTTTTGCTCCGCAGTGCTTGCAGTACCTTGCTTCTTCTTCGAGCGGAGCACAGTTTACACACATAAGCATATCCGGATTATATACAATCGAATCGACCCATCTGCCGCACAAGTGGCATAAATTAAAATTTTTCTTGCCCTCCGCTTCCCATGCCGCCGAAAGCTCTGCCTCGAAATCGTCTGCATAATACGTTCCTGTGGTACAGACAAGCATTCCCGACAATTCGCAGAAAAAGCTGTAACGGTTTCCGCCCTGTGACGGAATAATTTTGTATGCAGCCGTTTTATGCTTCTCATTTATCATACGCCTCGCCTCCTCTATGAAAAACTTATAAACCCGTTTATTTCACAAACCTATGCAAATTATCCTTGTTTTCTGATATATGTTTTCTTATGTTTTCTGCTGAAAACAATGGGGAAATTCAAAAACCGCGGAAAATCCGCAACAAGCCTTTGACAAAATGTCAAAAGTGTGATATACTTAGATAGAGTATGTCTGCTAAAAAAAGAATGCGTCTTTTTATTTGAGAAACTGCGATTACTTTATAATATGAAACACATACGTAAAAGGACATCCCTTTATCTTTGTTTTTTTTCAGACAATTCTTTCCGGTACTGCAAATTGTTGTTTTCACATATTTACATTATACATAAAAATATCTTTTTGTCCCCATACTTTTTGCCAAAAGTATAGGATGAATTTCAAAAAAATTTAAGTTTTTTCGAAAAAGTAGGGGAAAAAGTATAGGATTGATTGCATTTGTTGGCAACTTACCGGCATAAAACAGGAGAAACGGAAAAAATCATCAAATCATATCACGGAGGAATCTAAGTATGAAATCAGCAAGAAAATTATCTTTGCTTTTACTCATTTTCAGCATATCAATATGCTGCCTTCCCGGCTGCAAAAAATCGGAACTTGATAAAAACAAACCCGTTACGCTTACAATGTGGCACGTTTACGGAGAACAAGCGGATTCGCCGATGAATCGGCTTATTGACGAATTTAACGAGACAGTTGGCGTGGAAAAAGGCATTATTATCAATGTCACGGCAATGTCCAACGCCTCCAAAATAGGCGAAAAACTGCTTGACGCACATAATAAGATTCCCGGTTCCGCCGAAATGCCCGACCTTTTCTTTGCACACAAAAGCAATGTGCTGGAGCTTGGAGCGGATTGTTTACTTGACTGGAACGAATATTTTTCCGAAAAAGAGCTTTCGGCATACATTCCGGAATTTTTGGAGGACGGCACGGCAGCCGGAAAGCTGTCCGTGTTCCCGGTGTCTAAATCCACGCATCTTTTATTCATTGCCGGAGGTCAGTTTGAACGCTTTTCAGCCGATACGGGCGTAACATATGAAGCGCTGTCCACCTGGGACGGGTTTTTCGATGCTGCCGCGAAATATTATGACTGGTCGGGCGGAAAACCGTTCTGCGCTCTTGATTATCCGCTGCGAGCCATTGAGCTTGCAGCTACGGAAAGCGGCGCAGGAAATATTTTTGCCGACAACGGATTCTATGATCCGTCAAACGTGATTTTTAAGCAAACCTTCATTAAATTTGCGGATTCGCTTGCAAAAGGGCATATTATGCTTTCAAATCTCTATTCAAACACACAGGTGATGACAGGCGAGGTCGTAGCCGGCATAGGCTCGTCCGCCGCAATTCTTTACTATAATGATACCGTGACATATGAGGACGGAACGAGTGAGCCGATGGATCCGGAGATACTGCCTCTGCCCGCAGAAAACGGAAAAAAGCCGTATATCACGCAAGCCGGAGTCGGTCTTTGCGCATATAAAACAACAAGTCAAAAAGCAGAAGCGTCAGCAATTTTTGCCAAATGGCTTACCGAGCCGGATAGAAATCTTGAGTTCGTATGCCAAACAGGTTATATGCCGGTTACAAACGGTGCGTTTGACAAAATAGACGACTGCCGTTTCAAAACAGCCGATTATGAAAAACTCTATGCAGCACTAAAAAAAGTTAAGGAAAGCTCGGAGGTTTTGTCAGAACAGCAAAGTCCCGAATATTACAGTAAAGTTTACGCATTTTACGATTATTTAAGAAACGAACAGAAACAATTTATACTAAGCAACACGCCGCCCGAAGCACTTGCCGAGGGACTTTGGCAAAAGCTCTGCGAAAAATAGACGGGGGATTGTTATGCAAATATCGGTAAGAAACAAAAAACAATCTATGCAAAAAAAGCTGTTTGGATATATGTTTATCCTGGCTATCGTTTTATTGCTTATATTTGTGGCTTTTCTTTTTCTGTTCGGACGTTTTTCGACAACCGAGGATAAAATATCGGATATATTAAGCCTTCAGATTGAGTTTTTCGACCGTGAAATGACGTCTTACTACAATGATATTACCTTGCGCGGCGCACAGCTTTCCGAAAAAGCCACGCAGCTTACCGAGCAATATCTTAATTCGGAAAATACAGATTTTGACGACGTTCAAAATTCTTCTTTGCATATCAACGCTCTTGAGGAACGCTATATTGATTTATTGAAGAACGAGCTTTTAAAGGCAAGCTGTTCCGGCGCTTTTATCCTTATTAACGCATCTCAAACCGGCGCAAGCGGTTCAAAATCAGGCGTGTATCTTAATCAGGATCTGTTCGGAACAACGGACAAGGAAACAATGCTTCTTTACAGGGGAAATGTGAAGGCTGCGATAAACAAAGGCATTATGCCTCACCGTAAATGGCATTTGGAATTTGACACCGAGGTATTCCCGAATTTTGAAGAAGTTTTTTCGGATACCTCCGAGCCGATTGAAAAAACCGCTCATATCTGTAATATTATAACGCTCCCCGGGACATCGGAGCGCGTCATGCTTATTGCTCTTCCTATCAGAGGCAACGGCGGCCGCGTTTACGGCATCTGCGGCTTTGAAGTGAACGAAAGCGTTTTTAAGTCCGCACACGCACAGCCGTCCACACTTCCGCACATAACCTGCATATTCTCCCGCTCGGACGATAAAGAAATCAATATCAAAGAGGGATTAAGCTGCGGAGCAAAAAACGGATATTTTCTTGCACCTAAAGATTCCCTCAAAATCAAGCCGCTGAAAAAGGGTCTTGTCGCTTTAAAAAATGAATACGGCGCATATATCGGCATGACGAGAAGCACAACTCTTTATTCCGAAAACACGCCTTATTCGATCACGGTTATGATGCCGTATGCGGATTATTCCGGGCTGGAAACGAAAAACACCGTGCAGCTTATACTCATAATTCTGATTTTGGGGTTTGCTGTTTTAAGCCTTAGCCTGTATTTTTCAAAACGATTTATCCTTCCGATAAAAAAATCGCTTGACAAAATAAAACAATCCGAAAAGACATATTCCGACGAAAGTCAAAGCGGTATTATGGAAATTGACGACCTTTTTGCATTTCTTGCCGGAAAGGATAACGAATATCAAAAAATCTTCGACGAACATTCCGAAAAAACCGAGAGTCTGCAAAGCGAAATTGAACGTATCAGAACCGAAAACAAGCGTCTGATGAAAGAGCATAAAAACATCATTGCACAGGATGATTATGATCATTTCTGCTCGGGTATACGCAGCCTTACTCCCAAGGAGAGAACAATATTTGACCTCTATCTGGAGGGAAAAACCGTTCCTGAAATTTTACAGATTGCAGAAGTTAAAGAGAGTACGCTTAAATACCATAACGGCAATATTTACAGCAAGCTCGGAGTTTCCTCAAAAAAACAGCTTCTTAATTTTGCGGCACTGTATGCACGGGAAAAATAACAGCAGAGCCACACAACAGAGAATAGTTCTCGGTTGTGTGGTCACGGCATCAGCATACTGCCCAAATTAATTTTAAAAAGAATACCGTACAAAATTATCACAAAAGAGCTTGATATTCCTGCATACAGAAATATCGGACTTGCCGTGCGGAATAAAAAAACTCTTTCATTGGCGGCAAAAAAATTTATCGGATTCTTGCAATACAGATAACGAATATATTGAGATTTTAAAGTATCGGAACAAATACCAAGCCGCATTGCAAGAAAAATTCGGCGGGGCAAGACAACTTTAAAATTGTCTTGCCCTCGCCAATTTTGTTATATATTTATGTCGGGTTTATACTCCGCTGTATGCCGAAAATCCGCCGTCAATGGGTACAACAATTCCATCAACGAATGTCGCACCCTCGGACAAAAGCCACATCAAAACGCCCGATAACTCCTCTGTTTCGCCAAAGCGTCCCATCGGTGTGTTATTGATTATTTTTTGCGAACGCTCGGTATAATTTCCGTTTTCGTCAATTAACAGACCTCTGTTCTGGTCGGTTAAAAAGAATCCCGGTGCGATTGCATTCACGCGGATTCCGACCTTTGCGAAATGAACCGCAAGCCATTGAGTAAAGTTTGAAACCGCCGCCTTTGCGCCGCTGTACGCCGGTATTCTCGTCAAAGGCGCAAAAGCGTTCATTGACGAAATGTTAATTATACTCCCCTTCGTTTTGATAAGGTCGGGCGCAAAAACCTGGGTCGGAAGCAGAGTTCCCAAAAAGTTAAGGTTAAACACAAACTCTATGCCGCTCGGGTCAAGGTCAAAAAATGACTTTATATCCTCTTTGTCCTCGTCGCCTATCTCATAGTAATCCTTTGAGGTAGTACCTTTGGGGTTGTTTCCGCCCGCACCGTTGATAAGAATATCAACTTTGCCGAATTTTTCATTTACTTCCGCTTTCGCACTCATAAGGCTGTCTTTTTCAAGCACGTTTGCTGATATTCCCATCGCTGTGCCGCCGTTTTTGTTTATCTCATCTGCAACGGCGCTTGCATTCTCTCCCCTAAGGTCAAGAACGGCAACTTTTGCGCCGCATTGAGCCAGAACCTTTGAAAATCCCGAACACAATATTCCGCCGCCACCCGTTACAACCGCTGTTTTATTACTTAAATCAATTTCAAATGGTAATTTCATTATGTCCTATTCTCCTCTCTCGGCTCTGTCCAAAGCCTCCCAAATTCCGTTAATGTATACTGCACCGAGGGCGCGGTCATACAGGCCGTATCCCGGCCGTCCGCTCTCGCCCCATATCATTCGTCCGTGGTCGGGACGGATATATCCGTCAAAGCCGCTTTCGTGATACGCTTTGATTATTCCGTATATATCAAGCGAACCGCACTCTGTTTTGTGACCTGCCTCTTCGAAACAATGTTCGCCCGTAATCTTTACGTTTCTGATATGCGCAAAGTGTATTCTGTCGGCGAACGTGCGCACCATATCTATGATGTCGTTGTTCGGGTCAACGCCGAGCGAACCGCTGCAAAGCGTAAGTCCGTTGTACGGGCTGTCATACAGCTTTAAAAATCGCTCTAAGTTTTGTTTGTTCGTAATAATTCTCGGCAATCCGAAAATTCCCCAGGGCGGGTCATCGGGATGAATCGCCATTTTAACCTTTACCTCTTCGGCGGTTTTTATAACCCTGTCGAGAAAGTACTTAAGATTATCCCATAAATCCTCTTCGCTGACATTCTTGTATTGTTCAAGCAGAGCTTTCATCTCATCTTTTGAATAACTCTCATCCCAGCCGGGCAAGGATAATTCGCCCGACAGGGGGTTCATTGCACGAACCGCATCATTATCATAGGCGAGGGCGTGCGAGCCATCGGGTAACTCATAATTTAAGTCTGAACGCGTCCAGTCAAAGACGGGCATAAAGTTATAACAAACACAGTCTATGCCGACTTTTGCAAGATTTCTGAGAGTTTGGCAATAATTTTCAATATATAAATCGCGTTTGCCGCCGCCGAGCTTTATATCCTCGTGTACGGGCACGCTCTCTATAACCGAAAGTTCAAGCCCTGATTTTTCGACCGTATCTTTGAGTTTTTGTATTCTCTCAACGGGCCAGACCTCTCCGACGGGAATATCATATACCGCCGAAACAATTCCTTTCATACCCGGAATCTGACGAATTTTTTCAAGTGTTACGGGGTCGTCTTCGCCGTACCATCTGAAAGTCATTTTCATTTAAGTTTCCTCCTTATTTACGCACAAATGTTTTTACATCGGTCGGAACAGCCCCGTTCGCCGCACTGTTATAGATTGCAAACATAGTGTACATCGTGTTTTGTATATCAATCGGACGCAATCCGATATTGTGACAATAATAGTCCGAAATTACCTTTTCGTGACCGTTGCCCCAATATTTTTTTCCGACAAAACTATCGCTGTCTTTGCATATGAGCTTGTCATCCCGATAAAGCGCATTTTTATAGTACGAAAGCACAGCGTTTTCGAACTTTAGTTCCATTTGAAACGGCGAATCCTCGCAATACGCATTTGTCGCATAAAAGATTCCGTCTGCGCCGTTTTTGAACTTTAACCGCGCGTCAATCGTATCTTCGGTTTCTATAACTCCGCGCAGGGAATTATTCGCCGCCTCGGCTGAAACAGCCGCAACCTCACCGCCCGTATAAATCATCAAATCAAGCAGGTGTACCGCCTGGTTTATCAAAACGCCGCCGCCCTCATATGCAACCGTTCCGCGCCACGCAGCGGAGTTATAATAATCCGCCGTTCTGTGCCACGTTAAAATTCCTTTTGCTCCGATAAGCTTTCCGATGTTTGCATCGGTGTCTATTATCTTCTTCATCTCGTAAACGCTCCGATTGGTACGATTCTGAAGGACAGGCAAAATATCCGCATCCGCATACTCCGAAAGCAATGCGTCAAACTCGCCTTGCTTCATAACAAGCGGCTTTTCGCAAACAATTTTTTTACCTGCGTCCGCCGCAGCCTTTATCATTTCATAATGCAGATAATGCGGCGTACATATATGTATGCCGTCAATATTCTTATCGGCAACAACATCGGCATAATCATAATATGCCGATGCCCCGTATTCCGCCGCGCCGCTGTCGGCGCGGCTTTTGTCAACATCACAAATACCACAGATATTCACGCCTTCCGTTTTAATAACGGCTTGGGCATGAACCTTGGCAATCGCACCGTTTCCCACAATACAAATGTTCATATTATTCAAACCCCTTTTGGCTTAAAAATTTATAGCTCCTCTCAAGACAAACAAAGGGATCATCGTCACAAACATCCTGTTCAACAAGGGCATATTTTGCCTCAGAATCATCACACGCCGCGATAATTTCATCCCAGTCAAGATTGCCGTATCCTATCTCGGCGAATTTTTGTTTGTGCCAGTCAATTTTTAAATCTTTAAAATGTATGCACGCAAGTCTGTCGCCGTAAGCTCTTATGAATTTGGCAGGGTTGATTCCGGCATACGCAAGCCAATAAACATCGAGAATCAGCTTTAAGTTATCCGATTTAAAGCCGCCGAGCATCATATCCATAATGAATCTGCCGTCCTCTTTCATAAACTCCCAGCAATGGTTGTGATACGCAAAGGTCAACCCTTCAGCGCCGAGACGTTCGGCAACGGGCGAAAATTCCTCGATAAATCTTTTTACGCTGCCGCTTGTCGCTTCGCCGTAAGGCATTGCGCCCAGCCCTGCAACGTCACAACCGATGATTTTATGAAATTCAATCTCTTTTTCGATATTGTTTAAATAGTTATCCGCGGGACGGTGAGTGCAAACGGCTTTCAGATTATTTTTGTCAAGAATCGTCTTTATGTCATTCGGGTCAAAATCACCGATAGCCGAAAGCTGAACCGTTTTATATCCTATCTTTGATACCTTTTCACATGACTTTTCAAAATCATCAAGAGTCTGACAAAAGTCACGAATTGTATAATATTGCGCTCCTATTCTTTTATCCATACTTTTTCACCTCATTAATATGTTTCGCTTGTGTCACCCGTTTTTTGAACCACGTTTGACTTATCAACCTTTGAGTTTTTAATCTTTTCCTGTAATATCCGATAAAAATCATCGTGAGGAAAGTTTTTAACGTCAACGGTTGAATTTGTCCACGCCGAATAATGAATTGAGTTTGAAACGGTAAGTCCGTTTACGCCCTCAACGCCCGGCGCGAGCAGGGGTGTTCCTTTTATGAGTGCCGACGCAACATTCTTTAATATTCCGACGTGCTGTTCACCTGTTCCGTTTGTCGGAATCTCACAGTTCCAAACATCGGGCGCTCCGAAAACGCCTTTAAAGTTCTTGTTAAACTCACGCTCGGAAACCTCATTGCGGTTAAATGTCATCTTTCCGTTTTCAACCACGATACGACCCATATCGCACGCTATTTCAAGACGGTTTGTTCCGGGCGCTTCGCCCGTTGAGGTTATATATGTACCCGTTGTGCCGTTGTCATATTCAAAATATGCGGTAACATCGTCCTCAACCTCTATATCATAATACTTGCCGAATGAAACAAAAGATTTGATTCTGTCGGGCATACCGAACATCCATTGCCAAAGGTCAAGCTGATGCGGATTTTGGTTTATAAGCGCGCCACCGCCCTCTGTTTTCCATGTTGAACGCCAAGCACAGCTGTCATGATATGCCTGAGGTCTGTACCAATTGGTGATAATCCACGAAATACGCTTGATATGTCCGAGTTCGCCGTTTTTAACCATCTTGCGGATTTTTTGATACATCGGGTTTGTGCGCTGGTTATACATAATACCGAAAAGCTTTCCCGATTTTTCCGCCGCTGCGTTCATCTCGAGAACCTGTTTGGTATAAACGCCCGCAGGTTTTTCGGTTATAACGTTCAAGCCGTATTCAAACGCCTTTTCGGCAAGACCGGGGTGGTCATAGTGCGGAACGGCAATGATTACCAAATCACAAAGGCCGCTCTTGTACAAATCCTCGGCATTGTCAAACACGGGAACATCGGGATGCTTTTCTTTTGCCGCCTCTATTCTTGCCGGTGCAATATCGCATATGGCGGTAAGCTCCATTTTGGGAACTTTGCCCGATGCAACATTGCCGCAATGCGCTGTTCCCATATTACCGAATCCGATAACGCCAAGTCTTACTTTTTTCAATTTTTCACTCATAATCCTAAATCCTCTCCAAAATATTTTTTAAACTCTGATATGCCAATTCGAACTTTCCGACATCCGACTTTTCAAGACCTTTCATCATATCTCCGTTTTCCAGATTCGAAAGACCCTCAAATTCGCCGAGGTGCGGCTCTAAGCTCAAAAATCCGTGATAATCGTCAGCCTTTAAATCCTTTAAGATGCACTCTATTTTGCCTATGCCGAAACCTGCCGGGACAACGTGACCGTCCTCTTTTGCGTCTTTTATGTGCATATATTCGATATAGGGCTTCATCTCGTTAAAACCGTTGGGATATACCGCCTGTCCGCACTGAATAAAGTTCGCCGGGTCAAACACCGCGCGCAAATTATTTGAATTTACCGTCTTTAATATGTCGGCGCATCTCGGCGCAATATCGCCGTAAATTCCCTTTTCGTTTTCATGCAGCAACACAACATCCTCTTTTTCGGCAAGCCTTGTCATTTCGGTCATACGGCGCATAACCTCATCGCGGAATTCCGCGGCATCCTTGTCTTTCGGGATATAAAAGCTGAATACACGAATGTATTTCGTTCCCAAAATTTTAGCCGTTAAAATAATCCTCTTTAAAATCTCTAAATGTTCGTCAAAGTCATCGTCTATACCGATTTTTCCTATCGGCGAGCCTATCGATGATACTTTTATGCCGAATTTATCCATTTTTGCTTTGAGCTGTTGCGCTTCGTTCTCATTTAGATTTGCAATGTTTTTTCCGTCAATGTTCCGCGGTTCAAAATAAGATATTCCGAGGCGATTCAGATTTTCAAACTGAATGTCGGTTGACGCGTCAATTTCGTCCGAAAACCCCGATATTACAAAATTTTCGTTCATACCAATCACCGTTTCCTCTCTGATTGTAAAATTTCCTGCCCACGCAGTCTTATGCTTTAATTATAACACCTATTTACGGATTTACATTCAAAATATTGCTCTAAACATTGCAAATATTGACTTTTTTATTCGAATTCAAAAAAACAAGAGGTCTGCCGCAGGGCAAACCTCTTGTTTTTAAGTTATTATTTGAGTTCGGGAATCTTATCCCACTATCTCATCAGGGTCATCATATGCGGTTCTTGCGGGAATGACCCAAATCATCTGAGTACTCTCGTCCCACTCAACGCGGCAATCCAATGCGTCTGTTATATCGCGAAGCTTAAAATAATTATTTCCTTCTATATTATAACAGGTCGCCTTAATCGGTACGCCGTCAAGCGTTAAAAATGCCGATGATGAAAACGCCGTTCTTTCCGTGCCGTCGCCCGGTGTCAATTCGCCGCCGACCGATGTGTAATCATAAAAGCTCAGCATATCGATTGAATTTGTTGCTTCGTCATACTTAATGTCAAAGGTTTTTATTGTTCCGTCAAGGATTTTTGCAATGTCTCTGAGCTTAAAGTAGTTATTGTCATCGATATTATATGCAACGGTGTTGTATTTGAGACCATCCAAACAAACTGTCTGAGTTTTTGCAACAGAGTTTTTGCTGAATCCGTTTCCGGGATAATAGGTAAACGTATCCTGTTCGTCATCCTCGTGAACCAGATAGCGAATCTCTCCGTCATAGAAAATAGTATAGATTTTTCCTGTTATAATCCATGGTTCTATATCAGATGGGTCTATCCCGGGAATATCCCTCATATCCGCATCGCGGTCAAACGAAAACTCTTCGATACCATATACGTTTACCCATTCTCTGTCGTGTATTTTATTTATGTCACCGTTGTTTGAACTAATCCACTCACTGTACTCTGACATCTTATCCATATCAACGTTGATATATCCGTAACGATATTCTTTCAGCTTTGCAAGGCCTTCGGCAGAATAAGTCAGCGCACCCCATTCGCCCCAAGGCGTATCTACCGACAGAACGCCGATAGGTGTGCCGAGTGCCGCGGTATCCTCTGCGGACAGGGTTTTGGTTAATTCATCAAGATTGCTTGTCGGAACGTAACATTCCTTTGAGTCGAACCAGATTTTTGAATTCGTTCCGTCATAGTCCAACTCGATAACATCGATTGCCGCGCCTTTTTTTACCGCCCCAACAACCGAAGAACCGTCGGAAATATCACAGTCAGCTGCCGCTATTGCCTTATATCGGGTTGTCGGTTTTTTAGTATTTGCAAGCTGTGCGTTCACATACTTTGATTCAACATAATAAAGACCTTTTTTATAATAAATCTTATAATGACCGTTCTGCGGCGTTGCGTCAACTATTTGAACGGACTGATTGATTTTAATAACGCCCGATTTTACATAATCCGTATCATCAGGGGTGGTCTTAACCATCAAAAGACCGGTTGCTCTGCCTACCGCCTCGATTTTCGGAGGTTCCGATACCTGATTGTTAATATCTAAAATATAACAATTTTTTCTCGGCAGGAAATATACTCCCGGTTTCCAGCTTGTGAAAGCAGTACCGTCTTTTTCGCCGCACTGTCTGATTGTACCGCGCGATTCGTCAACGCCGCCCTCGCTCCATACGGCAACCCAATCCTCGTTATACGCGACAACTTCAAACTCACTCGTTGTTGTAACATAAAACGCCGTGTTTGCGTTTGATTGTGTTTTTGTTTTTTCGGCAAACGGAGGGTCATACCCTATCGCCTTAAGCTCATCAAGTCTCTGTGCGTGATAATTAATCGGCGGATTACCGGGATAGAACGAAGCTTTTACCGAACCGATTTTTCCCTCATCACCTATGTGTACAACAGCCATACCCACAAGCAGCAATGATGCCGGGCGGTCGTGTCTTACCCATTCCGTCGGTACTTTGGCATAAAAATTCCTTTCTTTACCCTCGGTTGTCTTACTTCCGCCGTAGATATAATCGGAAAGAAATGTCATCTCTATTGCGTGCTGATACTTGTCGGGGTCCGAAGTCTCCCATTGTTTGTTCAGCTCTTTTTCGGCCGTTGCGGCGGATTCAAGTATCGGTGTTGTTTCCCGAGCCGTTGTATAAGCAAGGACATACCCGACCGTGCCGTCGGAAAGCTGAATTTTATGAAATTTTCTGTTGTCCTCTCCAACCACATAAGCCTCCAGAACCGTCACCCTTGCCCCTTTGTTGACCTCAACTATACCACCCGAATAAGTGGGGTTTTGTGTAACCAGTACAGTGCCGCCGTATGTAACATATGCGGTATCACCGTCCTTTATCTCGGCCGCAAAAACCGAAAGGCTTCCGAATGTCGTCATAAGCATAATTGCGCATAAAATTGCACAAATTATTCTGTTCTTCATCATCATAAACTCCTTTTGCTGTAATTTTATATTTTATTTTATAATTATTTATGTTACAATTCAACCCCGTATGTCATAACTTGCAAAAAAACGTCATAACTTGCATCAATTTTTGAGTGTGGCAAAGACATTGAACACGCCGCCGGTATCATCAATTTTTAAAAAACCGCCGTTTAATTTCAATATTGCGTTTGCACTCTTTATTCCAAAACCGCTGCCCGTCGGCTTGGTTGTCACATATTCGCCGTCGGAATCCTTTTTTATCTCGCCGTCAAAATCGTTTTTTATATTAAGTGAAAGTTGTTTGTTAAGGGGTTTTATCGTTACGCTTATATACGATTTTGCGGCATCGAGACTGTTTTCGATAAAGTTCGAAAGCATCACGCAAAACTCCGTTTCGTCACACACAAGATTTTGGGGCATTTGAATTTGAGCTGAAAATTCTATGCCCGAACGTTTTGCCTTTAAAAAATATTCGCTCAGAACCGCATTAACAATCGTATTTGAACAAAATCCGAGTTCAGTGTTTTTTTGAATATAGTCAAGTTCTTTTTTAATCAAAGCCTTTGCTTTGTCAACGCTTCCGATTTCGAGATAATTGAGCAATATATCCGCACGGTGTCTTGCGTCATGGCGGAATATCCTTTCCGTTTCGGCTTTTTGGCGATAAAATTCATACTGTTTTTTCTGAAGGGCGACTTGTTCTTTCATACTTTGCGCAAGATTCTGTTTCTCCATTGATTCGCTTACCGTTTTAAAGGTATAGAACATAAGAATGTACACCAAAAGCATAAGAATATGCACCACAAGCAATATGGGATAGTTTCTTGTATAACCGTAAAAATCTTTGAAATAAAGATTTATAATATAAATCAGCAAGGTAAAAAACATCGGTATAAATGAAAAAATCCACCAATTTACATCCAATTTATCCATAATTCGGCGATGCATTTTCTTTAAAAACCTGTTGTATATCACAAAATACCCCAAGAACATCGCAAGCCGTAAAAATGTCAGCATAATTTCGTTTTTGAATGTATAATCGTCTATAAACGCCGAAAAATTCGAAATGATCCCATACACGTTTATCCAAAGCCAAAAGTTGAATACCGTCTGTGAAATTTTGTCGTTTGTAATAAGCAGAATCAACAGAAAATACGGCAGACCGATTGTGAACAAAATCGCCATACGCAGCGTCTCCGATCCCCAACGCACGGCGATATACGAATTTATTATAAGACACAGCGCGGTTACCGCGGCAAAGTATACGTATGCGCGTTTTGTCGGTACGCGATAGTTCATCATTGAATATCCGTCAAGAGTACATACAAAAAGAATAGCGAACAGAGAAAAAACACCGGTAAAAGAATTCATCACCGCACCTCCGAAGAAAAAACATAGTCAAAGTACGCTTTCTTTGCGCTTTGCAGGTATGAACGGGAAATTTTTATTGTCTTGCCGCAGGTAAGTATAAAGCTGTCGCCGTCGATACAGTCGATATGTTCTATATTTATTATATAGCTTTTATGACATCTGCAAAACCCGTTCGCCGTCAAAAACTCTTCATAATCCGACAGCTTGCCGACAACCTCTATTTCGCGCTTTTTCGCCAATGTAAAAATCACCTTGCGCAGGTTGCTTTCTATGCATTGAATATTTGACAAAAGAATATCTGTTTTTGTCCCCGAATATGTAACGGATAAATGCAGGTTTTCTCTTTGTCGTTCACAAAGGCGTTTCATACAAGATGCAAGCAAGCCCGTATCAATCGGTTTGATAAGATAATCAAACGCAAGCACACGATAGCTTTGAACCCCGAACTCTTCACTGGTCGAGATGAACACTATCGGCGTTTTTTTATCGTGTTCCCTAAGCTTTGTCGCCGTTTCCATACCGCTTATCTCAGGCATAATTATATCCAGGAATATAATGTCAAAGGGACGTTCGGCGTGGCTTTTTAAAAGCTCTCTGCCGTCATCGAATTCCTCCGATACAAAATCGCTCATTACCTCTTTTATTGCATTTATTGTTTTCTCTCTTTCGGTTTTGAGGTCATCACAAACCGCAATTCTCATATATATCAACCTTTTTGCCGTTACTTAAATACACTCTAATTATAATGTAATAAGCCTCCGATGTCAAGCGTTTCTGCCCTAAAAATTTTTATCAAACAACCTAAAATATGCACAATTCGCAACACGAAAAATATCGAATGTTGGCGTAAAACATAAAATGTTAGCGGATTAAGAAAAATAATGTTGACACATATGGGAAACAGTGGTATAATTTGGAGTGTTTAATTAAGAACGAAGACATGCGATACAGTCTAAATGCGCTGATACGAGTTATTGACGATAGCCCGATATTCGGGTCATCGTCTGTTTTTTTAGGGAGTGTTTTTATATATTCGTATTAACTCGTACCTTGGGGAATTCGAATCAGTTAAAAAAATAAATGCTGTGTGCATATTAAAAATTAAATTTTATCAATTTCTCAGGAGGAAGAAAATGATTATCTATCGACATCATGGGCAAAACAACTTTTCGGCAAAGGCAACGGTTTATCTCACATCTCTAACAGTTGCTCTTAACCTTTTAATTCCGCTCGGCATATCTGCCGAACAGCATTCACCGGGTATTATTTACCAAAATAATTTCAATTTCGGTACCGACTCGATGACCGACCCGGGCGACAACCCAACAGGTCTGATTTCATTCAACACAAATCAAATAAGCAATTATGAAATAGGAAATAATATCGGCATAGGCGTGCCCTCCGGTTCGTACAGCAGTCCCGGCACCGTTTTATTTTCGTTTAACGAAAATAAAATTCGCAAAAGCGGAGTTGTCGGTTATTGCTTTGACATAAGCCGTGACAACGTATCCGAATTTTCCGAGAACGGTTCTGTTATCCCGACAACCGTCACTCTCAACAAGGGCTTTGACAATTATAATTCTTTAAACATCAGCGACAATAAAATATCCGGTCCGTTATCCGAATCAACGGGAATGATTGATGCCGCGTCAGCCACCGAATATGCAACCGATAAAATTTATCACGTTCAACAGGTATTGGACTTGGACAACAAAAAGATATATACGTTTGTAAACGGCGAACCTTTAACCGATAACATAAACGGCGAAGAAGTCATTGCGGCAAGAAACCTGTCGAACGATTTCGTTTTCAGAAACATCTCCGTCAATCTGTCAATGACCGCGGTATTTTTTGATAATTTCAGAATTGAAGATTTATCGGCATCGAACGGAACTTTTAACGTAACGGATATAACCGGCGGCGATGACAATAAATCGGTATATGTTAATTTTTCGGAACCTATATGCATCGACGGCTGTTCAAAAGAGAATTTTGAAATAACAACGCGCGAAAACAAAAGCATAGCTGTCAAAGAGATTCTCTCTGACGGGTGTTGCAGAGTAAAACTGTTTTTGGCGGATGCCATAGAGAATGAGACTCTGTTTGTAAAAGTGCGCAACACAGAAAGCAGCGTCATCTCCACCGGTATCGGCGCAAGACTCGCCGACAATCAAAAGACATATACCGTGATTTTCGGCGATACACTAATCTATGACAATGATTTTAACGACATTTCCGAATATACCGGAAATATCATGTCCCTGCAGGACGAAGATTCAAATGTACAAAATACCGACAGTTGGGTTGTCGAACAGGATGATAACGGGAATATACGTCTTAAACTCAAAGAAGAAAACCAACTTACAGCTTTGAACGATGGTATGTACAAAAACTTTGCCGCAAGCTTTGACATTCAGCCCAAAAAAGTCGAATCGGACGGCAGCACATATGAAACATCCGTTGTTTTCAATGCCTCGGATAATTCAGATGCCGAGACTTCCGTAACCGCTCTTTCAATTATACAAAAGTACATAAAAATAACGAACAAGTACAAATATTTGATCATGAGCGGCACGGGTTCGGGACAAAGGATTAACTATGAATGCGGAAAGACGTATCACATCGACATAGCGTTTAATCCGCAAAGAAATACAATTTATTTGTATGTTGACGGCGAATGTATAAGCGAAAGCAGGGTCGGTGATATGAAGTTCGAAAAGCTTGTAATGAATTTCGGCAAGAACACCGATTATCTGGATAATTTAAAAATATACGAGTTCAACGGATATACACAGGCGATAAAGATTACGGACGCCCGTCCGAAGTCGGACACAATAACAATTCAAACGAATGAACCGCTGAACCCCAAGGAGATTTCAGCCGCCGATTTTTGCGTATCCGAAAACGGAACGGCCGCGGAGATCTCGGATATTTTGCTCAAAGACAACAACACAACGGTTGATATAACCCTTGCCCAACCCATCGGCGGCGGTCGAAATTACACCGTGACGGCAAAACGCGGATTAAAGAATTTTGCAAATATGGCAACCGAAAACGAGCCGACGGCAACAGCCTCAGTATCGAGAGATGTTCGGGTGAAGGAATTGGCTTTAAGCGAGGATAACGGTTTGATAACCGCGAAGCTTCAAAACTGTGAATCGGGGCGTTCGACGGCGGTGTTGGTTGTATGCACATATACTGACGGTTCGGATGTTCCCGACAAAATTCTGACCGACAGCACGTTCGATGCCGACACTAAATCTCAAAAAGGCTATCTCGAGCCGAACGAAACGGGAACTTTGAGAATAGAATCCGATTTCGGCAATGCGGATATAATCCGTGCATATTTATGGGAAAATCTCGTTACCTGTGCGCCGTATTGCACGCCTGTCCGCTTCAAACCGTTAAATAAATCCGATAATTGTGCCAAAAACCGTCAATTTCATTTTTTGGATATTTAAACAGTTGACAATTAGCAATTGTTATATTATAATAAGTAATACTGCTGACTATAATAAATTGCGGGTTTTGATGCCCGAAAGCTTTATGCATATACACAGAAAGGTGGATTATCTAAATCATGGAAAACAAAAAAATAACTTTGACGACCGAGGGCTTGCAAAAACTCGAGGATGAGCTTGAATATCTGAAAACGAAAAAACGTAAAGAGGTATCCGAAAAGATAAAGGTTGCACTCGGATTCGGCGACCTGTCGGAGAACTCGGAATATGACGAGGCAAAAAACGAACAGGCTCAGGTCGAGATTCGTATAAACGAACTTGAAAATATGCTCAAAAACGTAGAGGTCATAGACGATGAGGACATCGACCGTACGCGAGTAGGCATCGGTACAAGGGTTAAAATCCTTGACGTTGAGTTCGGCGAAGAAGAATGGTATACCATTGTCGGTTCAACCGAGGCCGACCCCACGAACGAAGAAAATATGACTATTTCGAACGAGTGTCCGCTGTTTATGGCAATAAAGGGAAAGGGCGTCGGCGAAACCGCACAGCTCGACACCGCGGACGGAACAATCGAATACAAAATTCTTGCGATTAAATAATGCAAAAAGAATCGTAAATATCGGAAAGGAAAATTTATAAATGAGCGAAAATAATACAAACATAAATGCGGCCGATGAAAAGGACTTAAACGAAGTCTTAAAGATTCGCCGCGAAAAACTTGCGAATCTGCGCAGCGAGGGCGAAGACCCGTTTATCGTTACGAAATTTGACAGAACAAATTTAATATCCGACATACTCGATAACTATGACGCGTATGAGGGCAAAGTCGTTGTCCTTGCCGGAAGAATGATGTCAAAGCGCGTAATGGGTAAGATGTCATTTGCCGATTTGCGCGATACAAGCGGAAAGATTCAGCTTTGCGTTAAGCGTGATGAAATGGGCGAAGAACCCTATAAAAAGTATAAAAAGTTTGACATCGGCGACATCATCGGCATAACGGGCGAGGTCTTTACAACTCAAAGAGGCGAAATTTCGGTAAGAACCTCCAAAATCGAACTTTTGAGCAAGTCTCTGCGCCCCCTGCCCGAGAAATTCCACGGGCTTACAAACACCGATTTGAGATACAGACAGCGCTATGTTGACCTTATTATGAACCCCGACGTTAAGCGCACGTTTGTTCTGCGTTCAAAGATTATTGCGGCAATCCGCAGCTATCTTAACGCTCAGGATTTTTTAGAGGTCGAAACACCTATGCTCGTTTCCAACGCCGGCGGTGCTGCCGCACGTCCGTTTGAAACACATTTTAACGCTCTTGACGAGGACTTTAAGCTGCGTATATCACTTGAATTGTATCTAAAGCGTCTTATCGTGGGCGGTTTTGACCGCGTGTACGAAATAGGCAGAGTGTTCAGAAACGAAGGTCTTGACACACGCCATAATCCTGAATTTACGCTTATGGAACTGTATCAGGCATATACGGATTATCACGGTATGATGGATCTTACCGAAAACCTGTACAGACACATTGCAAAAGAGGTTTTGGGAACAACTCAAATTGTCTATAACGGTATTGAAATGGATTTGGAAAAGCCGTTTGAAAGAATCACAATGCTTGACGCGGTAAAAAAATACTCGGGCGTGGATTTCAATGAGATTAAAACTTTGGAAGAAGCAAGAGCTGCTGCGGATGAGCATCATATTGAATACGAAGAAAGACATAAAAAAGGTGACATACTTAACTTATTCTTTGAAGAATACGTTGAGGAGCATCTTGTTCAGCCGACATTTGTAATGGATCATCCGATTGAAATTTCGCCGCTTACAAAGAAAAAGCCCGAAAACCCCGAATATGTTGAACGCTTTGAGTTCTTTATGAACGGTTGGGAAATGGCAAATGCATATTCCGAGCTGAATGACCCAATTGACCAGAGAGAGCGTTTTAAAGCGCAAGAGGAACAGCTTGCACAGGGAGACGATGAGGCAAACACCACGGATGAAGATTTTATGAACGCTCTGGAAATAGGAATGCCTCCCACAGGCGGAATAGGTTTTGGTATCGACCGTATGTGTATGCTTCTTACCGATTCCCCCGCAATAAGAGATGTCCTCCTCTTCCCGACAATGAAGCCGTTGGAGAAGTAAAAAACGAAAAAAATCAGTATTTATGCGGGTTTGCGAGATTTGGAGTATGTTGATTTACACCAATTTACACCAATCGTACACCAATGTGTGTAAAATTATATGCATGAAAAGAAGCTTGTAAATATCAAAAGGTGACATGGATGTTTATTTCTATGCCACCTTTTTTGCATATAAACGGTTATAAATAATTATATAAACGTAACTTAATACTCAATTGTTATAAAAACAAAAACAAAATAAAAGACATCACGAACGAAATGTAGTTATTTCGTTCGTTTTCTTTATAAAAATATCGGAGGAAACGAAAATGAAATGCCTTATGAAATATGAATGGGTAAAGCTTATGCGATCCCACCTGCCCCAAGGCAAGGGCGTAATGGGCGCTTGGATGAAGCTTGCCTCCCGTGCAGCATTTCGCAGGGGCATAGCCACCTACTGCGGATACAAAAACGAAGTTTCACCAGGTATGTGGTCAGGCGGTATTGTCGGCATTAAAAGTATACTCGGTATAAAGAAAAAATCAGATGCACTTTTAATGCTCGACAAACTATCGGAACTCGGTTATATAAAATATGAGTTTAACTCCGAAAACAAAAAGCTTACATATCAGATAACCGATTGGGTTGTAAAATGTTCCGGAGAGGAATGTATGAACGGAACTGTTTACACAACAGACGGATACGGCTTCCTTTGCCTTCCGCGCAATATAACAGAAAGACTTGTATCATTAAATTATAAATTTGAAGAAACAGACGCATGGCTTGACCTTTGGTGCCACACGGTATCAAATGACGCAGGCAATGCGTTTTCTTTTTTAGCACCGGTTGTTCAGTATGGAAAATACGGTGCATTACTTACTCTCGAAAACCTCGGCAAACGCTGGAACTGGGAAAAAACGAAAGTATGGAGATTCTTTCAAAAATACAGAGATGTCTTCACTCTATACAAAATGCCCGGCTCCTACGGCTGCCTTGTGTTTAATAAACTGTATCCACCCGATACGGAAACTGCAATACCCTCACACGAGGAAACTGTGCGTATTCTTGAAGAAATACGCATTTACGGTCAGAATACGCACAAACAGACTTCGGATCACGAGCATATCAACAAGCTGATTTGTTGGTACAGCAAAAATATCTGTCAAGCAAAAGCTGATGAACCTCAAAATAATCGTGTTGCAGAATCAGCCTATATATTACGCGCGTATATTTCTCCGTGTAGGAATTGTAGTATATGTGAATATGACTGCGAAGGGATATTAGATTTATCCATTCCCGTTATTGAAGCGAATAACATCCGCGGGCCGTGTATACCCGTGGACTTAACAAAATTTGAAAAGGAGTTTTTTGACTATGAATAAAAAGAATTTATACGAACAACAGGAAGACATCATCAGAAAGCAGTCTGAGGCATTTATAACACTGCTTACCCACCGAGGAATACTCGGCGAGCAGAGTATTGACGATGAAAAATTGCGTAATGCCCGGCAGGAACGAAAGAAAAACACATATCATAACACACTTATGCTGCTGAAACACTACCGCACAATTTCGTGGATGCTTGAGTGCTTCCCCGATACAATTGCGGAGGAATTAGACAGACCGTTTGAGGGCATTGACGAACTTGTTGACCACATTGATGTCGAAATGTCTATGAACAACAGAAAGCTTGAAAGCAGAATGGCAGGCATACAGAAATCACGATTATTGCTTGACCGTGTGAATGAAGCTCTGACCGTTCTGAAGAAAAAGCCAAATGACGGCGAAAAGCTGTATAACTTGATTTATGAGACTTACATTGCGCCGGAAAAACTGTCGCTCACGGATATTTTATACAGGCTTGATATGTCGCCGAGACACTATTACAGACTTCGTGAGCAGGCAATCACAATTCTCTCAATACGCTTGTGGGCAGCTCCGGGAAAGGATGTTGATTTCTGGTTTGAAATGCTTACTCTTCTGGAGGGATTGTCGTGAAAAATACTCCGGCAGAAAATTGGCACAAAATTGGCGCACCGATGCCGATGACAAGCGAATATAAAAGTGGTATAATGGTATCGTCCCAAAGTGGGACCGGACATATTCTCCGCCGTTTTTGAGTTTTCCCCCAAAACTTGAAAACGGCTTTTTTATGCCGATTTTTGAAGAAGGAGGTAAATTGACATGGTAAAACTCAAAAAGATACGGGATAAGCTCAGTCTTATGTACTGGTCAGCGGTTGCTGTTATATCCGGAACTATGATTTCGGTTCAGCCTGTTATGGCAGACACAATCTGGAACCGCTTTTCCACAATCATGAAGGATGTGTACGGACAAATTGTTGCAATCAGCACTATTGTTGCTGTTACCGTTGCGGCAATAGCGTTGGTCGTCCGAATGGTATCCCGAAACCAGCGTGCCGTTGATGAAGCTACCGCTTGGCTGAAGCGTATTATAATCACATGGATTATTCTTAACTCTTTAGGTTTTGTGGTAACTTACTTGCAGCCCCTAATTTCCGGCGGTAACTACAACGGATAAGTAAAATCATGTCAAGGACGGAGGTGATAAATATTGCTTGACTGGATATTCGAGGGAATTGTCAAATGGATCTCAAGTATTGTATCACAACTTATGGATGCGGTTTCAGGGTTGTTTTTGAACACATTGAATACCGATCTGACAGCGATGGAAGAATACTTCCCGTTTGTTACGAAAGCATTTGATGTGATGCAGTATATGGCATGGGCAATTCTCTTTTTAATTACGGTTTGGCAGTTATTCCGCGTTTTCGGCGGACCGATTACGGAGGCTGAAAATCCATTGACATTGCTTGCGAGAAGTTCCTTGTTTGCTTTGCTTATCGGATATGCCAAGCCGATATTTCTGATTGCTTTGGATATTGCCAGAGCGCCGTATACCGCTTTAATGGATGTGGCGATGACCTCAGAAGATTTTACCTTTGCGGGGATAGAACAGTCATTGAGTAACGGGCTTACGACATTCATAGCCATAACGTCTGTTGTCGGGCTGCTGCTCCTTATCATTCTTGAAATTTCCCTTGGCTGGAATTATTTCAAGCTTCTACTCGAAACCGTGGAAAGATACATTGTCGTAGGCGTGTTATGTTATACTTCTCCTCTTGCGTATGCAATGGGTGCCTCAAAATCAACTGTCAATGTATTTAAGGCATGGTGCCGAATGGTGGGATCACAGCTTTTGCTGCTCGTTTTGAATGTTTGGTTCCTCAGAGCCTTTAACAGTTCTATGGGACAATTCATGGGAAACGGCGGCGCGCTGTCAACAGGCGGAGGCAGTATATTTTTATGGATGTTCTGTGCGTTGGCTTTCTTAAAAACTGCACAGAAATTTGACAGCTATCTTGCGTCAATGGGATTGAATGTTGCTCAGACCGGTTCCAGCATGGGTATGGAAATGCTTATGGCGGCAAGAGTTATCAGCGGTCTTGGCGGCGGTGCAAAAAGTGCCGGAAGTGTATTCAGAGGTACTGCATCGGCGGCAGGCGGAAATGCAGCGGGCGGATTTATGTCCGGCTTTGCAAATATGTTCAAGGGTAACAGCTATGTGCGTGATGCGGTTGTAAACGGCGGTACTCGTATGGGGGCAGGCGGTTCTCTTGGATTTGTCGGACGGGCATTCGGCGGTATGGCAGCCAGAAACGGTGCTGTGCTTAACGCTGATTCAATATCGTCCGTTGCGTCGAAAGCACCGAATGTATCCGGTACAATCGGCGGCGAGATTGCAAACCGCAGCTTGGGCAATTATATGCCTCAGCTTGGCGAATATAAACTGAGCGATACACAGATTACCGGCGGTCAGATAAGTACAAAAGCGGAAAGCAGTGACGGAAAAATGTCTGATGTAGAGTTGTTCAGCACTTCGCAGTTTGAAAAACCTGATGCTCCTCATTCTGTTGTAAAAGCAGCGGACGGAAGCGAATGGTATCAGATGGCAAGCGGCGACGGCTCGGAAGAATTTTATTCCGTGCCTGAGTTCACCGGAGATGTTTCGGAAGCAGGTATGGTTAAAGAAAACTTTCCCGGCGCGGAAGACGGTACAGTTCTTCGTACTGCCGATGACGGCGTACTTGAAGCAACCGTTCCCGGTAACAGTTCTGCTCTATATAGCAGTGATGTATATAATCAGCCTGATGGTGCATTCTCCGTTGTTACCGATGAAAACGGCAATGAATGGTATCAGATACAATCGGCTGATATTGAAAGCGGCATAGCCTCTGTCCCGTCCGAAAAAGATGCTTACAGCTTTTCGGATATGCCTGACGATACGGCGTTCTCCTATGCAGGAAACGGTGTTGTTGAGGCAAGCTCGGATGATGGCGGCAGTTCGCTTCTTTACAGTGGCGAGTTTTATAATGAACCGGACGCACCTCACTCTGTTGTTACGGATGATGCAGGTAACACTTGGTACCAAATGTCCGCAGACGATATTGCAGACGGTGTGCAGGCTCCGTCATTTAACGGCAATGCATTTGGATTTTCGGATATGCCCGATGATACCTCCTACTCCTTTGGCGGTAACGGTATTGTTGAAGCAAGCTCGGCTGACGGAGATTCCATTTTATATAACAGTGCGTGCTTTGCAGAACCGGAAGGTTCTTATCAGACCGTTACAGACGCTGACGGAAACAGTTGGTATCAAATGTCCGCAGAAGCAATCGGAGACGGCAGCATTTCAGCACCGTCCTTTATTGGAAACGAGTCTGAAAGCTATAATCCGACATTCGGTGATCTATCACCTTCGTCTGAGAATGTTTCCTTCCCCGGTATGGCGGAAGAAACGGTACTCGCCTCGGCAGGAAACGGTGTTGTTATGGCAAACGAGGCTTCAGACAGCAATACACTCTGGTATAACAGTGCAGTCTATGACGAACCGGACGCACCCCATTCAACCATTCAATCTTCAAACGGCGTAAGCTGGTATGCAATGGAACCTCATGCGTCTGCACCTGAGTTTGAAAGCGGAGAAAATGCTGCCGCATACAATCAGGCACAGTTCCGCGAGTTCATGCCCGGCTACGGTCAGCAAATTACATCTGTTGACGGATCGAAAGCTGCTGAAGGTCAGTTTGAAGTTCGCCACAGTGACGGCGGCGGAACAAAATTCTATGATGTTACGCAATATGCCGCACCGAAAGGCGATTATCAGGTATTTGAAGACGCTAACGGAAAGCAATGGTATTCCATTAAGGGTGAACCTGCTGTTGAAAGAAAGCCTGTATACGAAAACGGTAAACCCGTTTATGAAAAAGACGGTAAGAATGTTAAAACCGTTTCGGTTGACAGTGTTCGCTATAAAACAACTCCTGCACGCTTTGGCAAACCCGGTAAACGAAAATCGGAAATTAAAGCTCCAAAGCGTAAAAAATGAAACAATGCAGTCGGATTGTATTATTCGGCTGCTTTGTTTTTTCAAAAAATCCGCTGAGAAATCAGCTTAAAATATATGAAGGAAGGTGTATCGCATATGGCAACGCAAGAGAAAAATCAGCTTGGTGACGGTTCGGATAATTATGCCGGAGCTGCAAAGCAAGCGGCAAATGCCGCTAAATCCGCAAAGGAAGCAGGCAAAACCGCCGCAAAAGAAACTGCGAAAAAAGGCGCTGAAGCCACTTCAAGAGCAGCGGCGGCAACTGTTAAAGCAAGCGTAGAAGGCGGAAAAGCCGCCGCACAAATCGCTGCCGGTACTGCGGCAGGCGGACCTGTCGGAGCTGCCATTTCGATTGCGTGGTCTATGCGGCACACCCTCTTTAAGATTCTGATATGCGTCTGCTTATCATTGACTTTTTTAATTGTTATGATAGTATCTCTCCCGTCAATTATAATGGATAGCATATTCGGAACAAACGGTACGCAGCCGGTAGAAGGTGTTACGATAACCTCGGTCTATGATAGTTTGGTGGTTGATGTTTCAAATGCTGTTGAAAACGGATACAACACATCAATGTCAAATGTCGAAAACATAATCCGAAATGGCGGATACGATTACGAAACCTCAATGGCAGCCACAATCAATTATGCTCAAAGTTCGGCAGGGTATGATGTTTCATATATCCTTTCTGCGTATTCGGCTTCTCTGCAACAGAAAAATACAAGCAAAGATGATATGATTAACAAGCTGAATGCTGTTGCAGGCAAGATGTTTCCCGTAACTTACGAGGTTAAAACCACAACAGTTACGGAAACAAGCGATGACGGGACAAGCACCGAAAGAACGGTTACATATGCGGAATGTACGATTCACCCATTTGATAACAATGTAATTGCGGAAGCATTCAGTATAGATTTGGATGCTAACTATGGCAATTTCAGTATATCTTACCTCGATGCCATTTCCAATATGGCAAACTCGCTCAAAATGACTTTATACGGTTCTTTGGGCGGCGGCGAGGGTGTTCCACTTACCGATGCAGAGCTTATTGATTTTGTGAATAAGCAAAACTGTACTCAGGCAAGAAAGCAGCTCCTAACAACAGGACTTGCACTCGTCGGCAAGGTTCCGTACTTTTGGGGCGGAAAATCCGGTCCCGGCTGGAATGATGAATGGAATACTCCAAAGGTTGTTACTGCGGCAGGTTCTTCTTCAACGGGAACAATCAGACCGTATGGACTTGATTGCAGCGGTTTTACAACCTGGGTTTATCAAACAGCTTTAGGCGTATATATCGGCGACGGGACTTCCGGACAGTATCCGAAAACATCGGCTGTTTCCGCATCGGATTTACAGATTGGAGATCTTGGCTTTCTGGCAAACTCGGGCGGCGGTGATTGGAATCATGTTCTTATGTTTGCCGGTTATGGTGATGACGGCTCTCGAATGTGGGTTCATTCCTCCGGCGGCAGCGGTGTTATTCTAAACACACCAAGTTATGAGGCAAGTCTGGTATTAAGACGACCGAACGGTGTTGACTATAATATGCCGGTTTCCGCAGAGCCTTCCGGTACAGGTCTGTATACATTAGAGGTTGAAGTTACTCATTACTGCTCCTGTTATCAATGTAATGGCAATACCCTTGCGAAAACCGCAAGTGGGAAACCACTTGCAGACGGTATGGTTGCAATGTCAAGCAACTATCCGTTTGGAACGCAGCTTATGATAAACGGAAAGCTATACACGGTCGAAGATCGCGGCGGCTCCGAAATTGAGAACAATATACATCGTGTTGATATTTATGTACCGAATCATCAACAAGCTTTGAATCTCGGCAGATTCAAAACGACAGCTACGGTATATCGTATAGGCAGGTGAATGATATTTTGAATGAAGAAAAAGAATATAACAATATTTATGCTATTCCGGCGAATTATACGGATTCGGGAAAAATATTGGGCGGAATGCTTGAACTTCGAAATGCAGTCGAAACCGTGCTTATCGTCGGTGCTGTCGGCTATCCCGAACTTATGCTGATACCGATGACGGGAACCATACGAATTGTTGTTATGACGGTTACGCTGCTCCCGCTTGCAGTTGTGGCAATGATGGGAATTGACGGCGACTCGTTATTTCAGTACGCAGCGCATATGCTGCGTTTTGCTTTACACAAACGCAAACTACATTTTAGAAGGGTGGGATATAAATATGCCGAAGAACAGCTCAAAACCAAAAAGAGAAAAAAGAAAAAAGCCGGAAAAGCTTGAATTCGTGCAGAATTTTATCCCGATTAAGGATATAAGGCACGGCATTATAGAAACAACAGACGGAAGATTTATCAAGATACTTGAAATCGAACCAATCAACTTTACGCTCCGATCATCTGAGGAACAGTTCGGTATTATATCCTCGTTTGCGTCCTGGCTTAAAATATCGCCGGCAAAGCTCCAGTTCAAGAGTATTACACGAAAGGCAGACTCGGATAAGCACATTGCTATGGTGCGAAAAGAGCTTGAAAGCGAGGAAAATGAACAATGCCGAAAACAGGGCGAAGATTATATACGGTTTATAAAAGAAGTCGGAAGCCGTGAAGCTCTTACAAGGCGATTCTTTCTCATATTTCAGTATGAGGAATCAAGGCACAGCGATAATGACGATTTCGGTCAGATTTACGGTGTTCTGCAAACGGCAGAGCAAAATGCGAGAACATATTTTCTGCAATGCGGTAATACGATTATTCAGCCGAAAGATCCTGATGAAGCCGTTGCTGAAATTCTGTATATGTTTTTCAACAAGCGTTCCTGTGTAGACGAACCGTTTTCTTCAAGAGTTGACAGAGTGGTTATTGACACAATGGCGGCAAAAAACAAGGTAATCGGCATTGATCCGATACCGCCGATTAAAACCGTAAATTTTATTGCGCCGAGAGGAATTGACCTTGAGCATTACAATTATATCGTAATGGACGGAATGTACTACTCTTTCCTGTATATCAAAGGAAACGGTTTTCCGGGCAGAGTCAGAGCCGGCTGGATGTCCTCAATGATTAATGCCGGTGAAGGCATTGATGTTGATGTCTTTCTGTATCGTGAAAACCGAAGCAGAACGATTGACAAGGTTGCACAGCGTATAAGGCTTAACCGAACGAAGCTTAAAAGTATGCAGGACACAAGCACCGATTATGAAGAACTGACAAACTCCATACAGTCGGGATATTTTATAAAGAACGGCATTGCGAATTATAACGAGGATCTGTTTTATATGTCGGTATTTATAACGATATCTGCAAAAACCTATGAAGAACTCCTCTGGCGCAAACAGCAAATGGTTGATATGTTAAAGTCAATGGATATGTATACAAGCGACTGTCGGTTTCAGCAGGAAAAAGCACTATGCTCTGTTATGCCGTTTCTGAAAATGGATTCTTCACTTGAAAAGAAATCAAGACGAAATGTTCTGACAAGCGGTGCTGCGTCAACCTATATGTTCACTTCCTTTGAAATGTCAGATGATACGGGTGTTTTGCTTGGCGTTAACCGCCATAATAATTCTTTGTGCATTGTGGATTTGTTCAACACGAAGAAAAACAAAAATGCCAATCTGACGCTGCTCGGAACAAGCGGTGCGGGAAAAACCTTTACTATGCAGCTTTTAGCCCTCAGAATGAGAATGAGAGGAATCCAGTGTTATATCATCGCCCCGATAAAAGGTCATGAGTTTCGCAGAGCGTGTAATAAGGTCGGCGGTCAGTATATTAGGATTGCTCCGGGTTCTCCGCATTGTATCAATGTCATGCAGATACGGCACACGACTTCTCCTGCAATGGATCTGATTGATGAAATGGATTATTCGGAAAACAATTCTATGCTTGCCTCAAAAATTCAGCAGCTTATGATATTCTTTTCATTGCTTATTCCCGATATGTCAAATGAAGAAGAACAAATGCTGGATGAGGCACTTATAAAAACATATGCGGATTTCGGTATCACACACGATAATGATTCCGTGTATGTTGATAAAGACGCAAATCCTCCGGTATTAAAAGAAATGCCGATACTCGGAGATTTGCATAAGAATTTGCTTGATAATCCGATGACGCAAAGAATTGCAATTATCGTAAGCCGATTTGTAACGGGTTCGGCACAGTCGTTCAACAGACAAACGAATGTTGACCTGTCAAATAAATATATAGTGCTTGACCTGTCGGAGCTGAAAGGAAAGCTTCTCCCTGTCGGAATGGTAATAGCTCTTGATTATGTATGGGATAATGTTAAAGCTGACATAACAAAGAAAAAAGCTATTATGATTGATGAAATCTGGAAGCTTATCGGTGCATCGTCAAGTAAAGAGGCGGCTGAATTTTGTCTTAACATTTTTAAGACAATCCGAGGTTTCGGCGGCGCCGGTATTTCAGCATCACAGGACCTTTCGGACTTTTTCAGTATGGAAGACGGCAAATACGGCAGAGCCATTATAAATAACTCCAAAAACAAGATTATTTTAAATCTTGAGCCTGATGAAGCCAGATATGTTCAGGATGTTCTGAAACTTACAAAAAGCGAGGTTCGTTCCATTACGCAGTTTGAACGAGGCGAAGCACTGATACACTCGAACAACAACAAAGTTCCGGTTATTATAAAAGCCTCCAAGCAGGAACAGGAAATGATAACAACAGACCGTGCCGAGCTTGAAACTATTCTGAAAAAGCGGCAGGCTGAAAAAACGCATTCCGAACAGAATACGCATTAAGGCAAAAATACGCATAGTAACTTAATAATACGGATATCATAATACTAACCGCTGATTTATAAAAACGCTTGTAGTTTTGCGATTATATCCGCAAAACCATTGACACAGCACCAATTTTGCGATATAATATATGTAGACGGAGGTGTTTTGTAATGATATACAGACCTATGTATGTTGATAAAATAATGAGATACGCAGATGCACCGTTTGTCAAGATATTGACAGGCATCCGCCGCTGCGGAAAATCTACTATTCTGAAAATGATAATGAAGGAACTGAAAAAGCATGGTGCTTCGGAAGAACAAATCATAAGCTACCGTTTTGATTCAATGGAATATGAGGATATGACGGCAAAGGAAATGTTTATCGAGCTGAAATCAAGGCTTTGTGAAAATAAGAAAACATATCTGTTTTTAGATGAAGTGCAGGAAATAAAGCATTGGGAAAAGGCTGTGAACTCGCTTGCCTCGGACTATGATACGGATATTTATGTGACCGGCTCAAATTCCCGCATGATGTCGTCGGAGATTGAAACTTATCTTACAGGCAGGTATGTTGCTTTTCGTATTTATACATTGTCTTTTGCAGAGTATATGACATTTAAAAAAGAATATTCCGATGTGAAAGAACCGAGAGAAGAACTCGCCGAATATATCAGACACGGAGGTTTCCCTGCAACACATTTGCAAAGATATTCCGAAGATGAAATATATACGATTGTAAGAGATATATATAATTCCACAATCTTTTCGGATATTGTAAAAAGGAATCAAGTCCGCAAGGTGGATCAGCTTGAAAGAATTGTGAAATTTGCGTTTGATAATGTAGGAAAAACCTTTTCTGCAAAATCAATATCGGATTATTTAAAATCCGAGCGGAGGACGATTGACAATGAAACGGTTTACAGCTATCTTGAAAAGCTGGAAAACGCATATATTCTTCATCGCTGTTCCAGATATGATATTCAGGGAAAAGAGCTTTTAAAAACTCAGGAGAAGTTTTATATTGCGGATACCGCACTTAGATACAGTGTTCTCGGATATACGCAAACATCGGTTGCCGCTATGCTTGAAAATGTGGTTTATCTCGAATTACGGAGACGTGGATATTCGGTAAATATCGGAAAAACGCCCGATGGTGAGATTGATTTTATAGCAGAAAAACAATCGGAAAAACTTTATGTTCAGGTAACAAAGGAAATCAAAACTCCGGAAACCGAACAGCGTGAATACAGCAGACTGCTTGAAATTCACGATAATTATCCTAAATACCTGTTAACCACCGACAATTTTGCCGGAGGAAATTATGAGGGAATTAAAACAATGCATATTGCAGATTTTCTTTTAAGCAAAGATTTTTAGAATTAAATAATACCGAAACAGTGTCTGTGCTTTGTTACGGACACTGTTTTTTTACAAAGGTGGTGATAAAAATGCTGTTGGAAGATGAAAAATATGTGGTAAAGTGGCTGTCGCAGTACGGGACATTGCCAAGAAAGCAAATCGTTCAAATGCTGCAAAAGCCGCCGGACACTGCGAAAAAGATTATAAACAATCTAAAACGGCAGCTCAGAATATCGGAAATCGGCGACGGATATTATCTGGCACTTGATCCTATGAGCAAGCCGGATCAGAGAGTTATCCTTGCAGTGTGGGTTTTGCTCCGATATATTGACAAAGTGGAACCTATGGCACATTACCCGGCTGTTTATCCGTCTCAGATATTTTTTCTGAAAGATAATATCGGATATGAAATTGTAACTCTGTATGACGGTGAGGAACATTTGCTAAGGCTGCTGCGCCCCGAAGACGACCTTAAATATATTATCATAGTTCCGACAATTACAATGGCGGCAAACTTGAAACTGCCGAAAGCTCCGTGCATATTTGCAACGGTAGATTATAACGGCCGTGACGAACCCGATATTACATTTTATTCTGAGGAGGCGATAAAAAATGATATATAACAGCTTTGGCGATTCGCTGAAAAGGCTCGAAAGAAAACTGAAAATTATCAGAAGCACGATTGAAAATGTTCGTGCTTTTTTTGATTGCGGAAATACCTATCAGATGTACGAACACGCATTAAAGCTTGAAGAACAAATGGAACAGGCTGTTCTTTTAAGTAGAACGCTTCCTGCATACACCGGAAAACCGCTTGCACAGGCTGAGGTCAGCAACATTGAACGGCTTAATATTCCTCTGGAAATCGGGTTTACGAAAGAAGGCTGGTTTTCATTGAGAATACCGGCACTGCTCCCAAAAAAATCACAAGGCTCTGCCGAGTATGTGCGTTCTTTCCTCTATCCGGCAATGAAAGAGTTTTTTGAAGGGCTTGCCCCGGTTCGGTATACAGACTGTATTTTGATATATCGGCATGTATATGATGAAAAGCGTCCGGAACGCCGGATGCGCGATCATGACAATATTGAAATCAATATGGTTTCGGATATTGTCGCTATGTATGTTATGCCGGACGACGGACCGGAAATCTGCTCACATTATTATTGCAGTGCGAAAGGACAGACGGACAGAACAGAGGTTTATGTACTGCCCAAAAGTGAATTTGCGGTGTGGCTTGCAATAGAAAATTCTATGCCTGATGAGGGGGTGAAACTTTATGAAAGCTCCATTTTTTGGAAAGAAAAACATATGTAAAAAACCGAAAATTCCGCCGAGAAAAAAAGACATATCTTTTGATAGGCACAAAAAGCGCATAAATACTGAGGTTCCGGAGAATTTAGAGAGCCGAAATTCCGACGAAGAGAGCAGTCATGTTGTCGGAAAATTCTCCAATTCGGGAGGTGGAATAAATGATACACTTCCGCCCCGGCAGTCATGCGTATGACATCGTTTCCGTCATCGGAATAACAGGCGAATTTCCTTACCGCTCTGTCAGGCTTTTTGGTAATGCACGAACATATAAGGTGCTTATCGGAAGATTGTGTGAGGTACAAACCTTTCGTGATTACAATTCCGGAGATGAGATGACCTGTCGGCTTTTGACCGTTACCGGGAAGTCTTTTAGGAAAACTGTCAGACTGTATAAGGCGGCAATTCCCATACTGAGATGGATTTCGCCATACGCAGAGGAGAATTATTTAAGCGCATCATGGAATCACGGATTTCCGGGCGACATCTCCCATACTGAACGCAATCACAGAGTTGCCGAAGCTGCAATTATGTGCATCCGAGCCGGGATCGAGTCAAGACCTTATGAGTTACCTAAGCTGCAGAATGAGGTTATAAAAAGAATGGAGTTTAATCAGCCTTCGTTTTATTTTGCCAAGAGCTTGAAACATATCGGTCAGACTGAGATGAATAAAACAATGTTTACCCGGATTACAGGATCCATTTTTATAAATCATAATTGCTATGCTGTGTATAACACCCGCAATGCAGTTATGAAATGGAATGGTATGGGTGAATTCAAGACGCTGCACAGTTTAATTGAGGTTGCCAGATTGAATGTCGGTGTTTCACAAATTGACACAGCGATACTTTTTGGTGAGTCTTACAAAACGGCATATAAGACAATGCTGGAAAATCAAAAAAACAGGCGCCTTGAATTTCGTTTCGACGGAATATACAGACATATTCATTTTGTTCCCATGAACGAGTTCGGAATAAGGCTTTTGAAAATCTTAATTATCCCGGACCGAAAACAGAAATTGCTTGATTTATTGTTTGAGCCTGAATGCCGGTCAAATGATTTGGGAGCGTTTGAGTATGACGCATATATAAATGGCGTTTATGTGCTGTCTTTCTTGGATAGTGATATTGCACGCCTTATGCGTTTTAGCGAAGCGAGAAGTTACCGAACAGAGATGCTTGAGGTACTCTGTTTTCCTGAGCAGGTTGAACTTATAAAAAATTATCTTGGTTCTGATGTCAGTATCAAGACAATCGGACTTGAACAAATTGAAGATGCGATAATGTGTTTTCGTAATTAAACTTTGAAAAAAACATATAATATTATCAAAGTATCTTGACAAAATCAATTATGTACGCTATAATGTACATATAGGAGGCGATGGTAATGTTAAATACCAGTATAACAAATTTCAGAAAAAATATTTTTTCGCTGCTTGAACAGACTATTAAATTTAATGAGCCTGTAAATATAAGCACTAAAGAAGGAAATGCCGTTGTTATGAGCGAAGCAGATTATAACGATGTTATGGCAACTTTTGAAATATATAACAACCCCAATCTGCACGAAAAAATACTGAAGGGCATGAATACTTCTATCGATGAGTGTTCATCGGAGGATGAGGTTCAGTGGTAGAATATAAAGTTGTTTATACAAAAGATGCCCAAAAAGATATACCAAAACTCAAGGCTGCCCACCTTGATGCTAAGGTGCGTGCCTTAATCGAAGTTTTAAAAGCGAACCCGTTTATGACTCCTCCACCATACGAAAAATTGCTTGGAAATTTAGATGGTGCATACTCACGAAGAATAAACATTCAGCACAGGCTTGTTTATGAGGTTTTGGAAGATGTACAGACAGTGAAGATTCTTTCGATGTGGTCGCATTATGAAAACATACGATAAAATATAGTATAATTGAGACAGACTTCTTTTTTAGGAGTCTGTTTTTTGTTTGAGGTGATATCAATGGATAATGAGAAAAAGCGGCGAATTGTTATTATCGCTGCTGTCATACCGGGAATTTTGGGACTTGTTTATCTCGGCGGAATGATGGGACAGTTCGTGGATCATTATAAAACTTGGCTAGGTGCAGGCGGTGTCGGCGGCAATACCGAAATGAAATCCGTCAATTTCAGTCCGCTTGCGTGCATCCCGCAGGCATTTACCATAAACGGATTAAAAGGAATACTCGGTATCATTCTCGCAGCTGCGGGATTTTTTTTGTATGTCAAATTTCACGATAAGTTTGACGACAAAGAAATAGATCCGAGAGGTTTTGCAAAAAGCAAAACGGGTGCTTACGGCACGGCAGGCTGGATGTCCGAGACTGACATGAACGAAGTACTGGAGATATCCCCTGTTGAAAAGGCCGGCGGAGTTATCTTGGGTGAATATAAGGGAAAAGCTGTTTGTATGCCGAAAGATACAAGGTTCAACAGGCATATAGCAATCTTCGGTGCATCAGGAACAATGAAATCAAGGGCTATAATCCGTAATGCATTGTTTCAGGCGATAAAAAATTCCGAGTCTGTGGTAATCACCGATCCGAAATCCGAATTGTATTCCGATACGGCAGACCTGTTCAGAAAAAACGGTTATGAAGTTAAAGTATACAATCTGGTCAACCCTGAGCATAGTGATTCATGGAACTGTATGTCAGACTTAAACGGAGATACGCTTATGGCTCAAACTTTGACCAATGTCATTATCGGAAATACGAGTTCGGGCAAGGGCGACCACTTCTGGGATAACGGCGAGGGCAACTTACTCAAGGCTCTTGTTTTATATGTGGATCTGGATAAAACCCGAACCGAACAAGAGAAGAATCTTCCTGCAGTGTATCAGCTTTTAACTCGTCATACCGAAAGACAATTGACGGCATTGTTTGAAAAGCTGCCAATGGACCATCCGGCAAGAGCGCCGTTTAACCTGTTTGCTCAATCGAGTGATACAGTCAAATCAGGAATAATACTGGGACTTGGCACGCGGCTTCAGGTTCTCCAGAATGAGTCTGTGAAAAACATAGCTACCGAATCGGATATTGATTTAACCGCCCCCGGGAAGAAAAAATGTGCATATTTTATGATACTGAGCGATCAGGACGCAACAATGGCGTTCCTCTCATCGCTCTTTTTTTCATTTATGTTCATCAGACTCTCAAGGTATGCAGACTCACGCTCCAATCAGTGCTGTGATGTTCCCGTCAATCTGATATTGGATGAGTTTAACAATGTCGGGCGTATCGGCAGCGCTGCGGACGGAAGTGATTTTGCACGCTCGCTGAGTGTTGTCAGATCGAGACAAATCCGAGTTATGCTCGCAGTGCAGAGCTTGGGACAGCTCCAAAACAGATATCCGAACAATCTCTGGTCGGAAATTGTGGGCAACTGTGATATCCAGCTGATGTTAGGCTGTACCGATGACTTAACTGCCGAGCATTTCTCAGACCGAAGCGGAGATATGAGTATTCAGATTGATACCACCATGACGGTTCGGCAAACCATTGCGGTAGCTCAGGTGATACCCCAGTACCGTCACACCGAGGGGCAAGGCCGACGAAAGGTACTTACTCCCGATGAGGTGCTGCGATTGCCGAATACGCAAATGCTTTGCATTATCAGAGGGTGTAATGTGCTGAAACTCGATAAGCTTGATTATACCAAGCACCCAATGGCAAAGCAGATAAGTAAAATATCCGTGATGGACTATTATCCAAATACGCATAAGAACAATATGCATGTCGAAATCATTGATGGAGATGCTCATAAAAGTGCCGATTTGTCAGACTCGGAAAAAAGTTGTGTTAATCTTAATCAGAATGCTGACATGGACAATAAAGAGTCGCAGCAAGGCACTGTTCTCACAGACTCAGAAACCGTAAGGCAACATGCATTGCCGGATTGCGAATGCGCACAAAAATCTAACGAAGAAAAAGCTGTTTCCACCAAACCGACAGAAAAGAAACGATTATACAGTTCGGCGAAACCGCCGGACGACTTTTAGTTATATTCTCTTCCGTTAAAATCGGGAGTTTATATATAAAATTATGAAAATTTAAAGGAGGTAAAATTTATGCCAAGAAAACAAATAAGTGTAATTGCTGAATCAACTGAAATTCAAACTCAGTCTGATGAAATGAATGATATTCCGGTTGTTGACATCAGTGAAGGGGGAATTTCTCCCCGGACCGATTCTGAAAACGCAGATTCTCAAAGAATTCATGATGAAGACGGCGTCAATGCTGATGGAAGCGAAGCAATTTCTCAGACCGATCCTGAAAGCAGCGATAATTCGCCGCAGAATGGCATCCCGGGTTCCGAAGGCACTGAAAATTCAGATGTTCTCCAAACTGACTCGGAAATCAATGCTGATTTTGAAGATTCTGACCCGGGTAACATGTCATCCCATGAAAAAAACGAAGAATCCAAGACCGAAAAGACCAGCAAAGCTGAAAACGCCGAAGGCGGAACAACTGTATCTCAGTCTGATAAATCGAATACGGACAGCTTGGAAAATACGGACGACGCTGCAAGGATTATTAAAAAAGCAAGCACGACAATAAAGCGTGCCGGGCGGACACCTGTAATCGCTATTGATGAAAGGCTTGTTGCCCAGACCGACGAGGAAAAGCTCAGAGATAACCTCATCGACCTTGTAGAGTCCTTGAAATCAAATGTATTGTTAAGCGGCACGGTCCAGGGCGTCGAACAATCGCCCAACAATCCATATTCTCTTGCAGTCATTTATCACGGTGAGTTCAAAATCTTAATTCCTGCAAACGAGTTTATGGAAGAACCCGATGATACTCATGACCAACCAAAAGAAACGGTTCTCAACTATATGATGACAAGACGAATGGGCGCTGAGGTCGATTATGTTATCAAAGGTATTGATGCAAATGCAAGAATTGCGGCTGCGAGTCGGCTTGAAGCAATGCGTATAAAACGCAGACAGTATTATTTTGCAACAGACCGGGACGGAAACAACATAATTCATTCCGGGATCAATGCTGAAGCCAGAGTCGTATCCGTCATCCGTGCGGGGATATTTGTTGACCTTTTCGGTCTGGAAACATATATCCCGCTGAAAGAGCTGAGCTATCAGAGATTGCTTGATGCGGCATCACGGTTCCAGACCGGTCAGAGAATTCTTGTTAAGATTCTTGAGGTCGAACGGAAAAATCACGACGTTCGGGTTTTGGCTTCGGTAAAACAAGCAACGGAAAACCCGTATGAAAAAGCCCTCAGAAAGTACAGCGTCGGCAATAAATATGTCGGCACTGTCAGTCTGGTAGATACAAACGGTGTATTTGTAGCTTTGGACGGCGGAATTGATTGCCTTTGTGCATATCCGAAAAGAGGCCGCCCGCCCAGAGGTGCGAGAGCAACGGTCCGTATTATCGGTATCAATTATGAGGCGAACAGAATTTGGGGCGCCATAACCCATATCTCTGCTCCAAGATGATTTTTAGTGGCAGAAAGGAGTGCGTGTATATGTCATTAAATGATGAACTCGGCACTAAAGAGCAAAAGAAACGAAAAGAAATCGCTGCTCATACAAGAGCGATGATACTTAATCAGTTAAATGTTCATGATGAAGATGAAAGTTCTATTATGACTGATTATAGAAATTACTATTTGCAGATTTCTTTTTCGGAGCTGCATCCGCTGATGGTTTTTTGTCTTGCAAAAGGCCTTAAATCACCGAGTACAGCGAAGCAAAAGCAGATGACCAATGAATTGAACCTTAAAAGTATTCTCGGCAGCCACGCCATCAATGATGAAGTTGGCTGCTATTCTTATAGGGCAACTCATTGGCTTGATGAAGAACTTACTCCCTCGCGCTTTTTTGAAATTCTTAACCGCTGTATAGATGAAGCGGATAAGGGTTACTTAAAAATTGCAATATAGGAAATTAATAGGTTTTACGCTATATTGTAATATCAATTAAAATTCAGATAATTAACTAAATAATTTGGAGGAATTTAAAAATGAGTAAAAAAACAAAACACCACTTAAAATTCAAGTCGGTAATATCGATAGTTTTAACATTTGTGATGCTTGTCGGGACTTTGCCGACTGTGAGCGTATTTGCGGCGCAAAAAAGTGATTATGTTGATCCGGCGGACAATTGGTTGTCAACATCGAGCCGAACAAATGAATTGGATATGAATGCAACAGTTACATACGAAACCGAATTTTGCGGAATATGTAACAAAAGTACAGTGATTATGACATATCGTGTTCCCGAATATACGAGATCCGGCGAAACAGCAATGAATCACGATGTGTTTTATTCTGACGGGGCAAATAAAGACGGAAGCGCATATGGAAATCCCGACAGCGGTACGCCGGGCATTAATGCATATTATACGGGGTATCATCTGACAAAAACAGTTTGTCAAAATTGCGGAACGATTAATCCGCTCGATACGGAATATTCATTTAACAAAAATATTTATGTATTAAATCCGTGTAACAATTCGTTTTTCATCGACTTTGATAATACGACTTATGAGCCGTATGACGAACATCAGCACACAACCGTATTAAAGAAAGGCGAATACTGCCAATTCTGCAAAGGGACATATGCCAGAGCAACAACAAAGAAAGAAGCTCATAATCTTTCAAGCACGGTTGACGGTCAGATAGGAAATAACCGTTTTTATCTTACGGAAAAGTGCGGTGACTGCGACTATACCACAAGCGAATATGTTGCGGCAAAATCGGTTGTATCGTCCTATTACGGAACGGCGGACGGTGACGCACATACGGTAAGCGTATCCGATTTATCCGATAGTGGTGTGCATACAAAAATCCGTTACGGCACATCCGCTTCCGATTGCTATATGACTTCCGCGCCGAATTACACCAAAGCCGGATATTACCCTGTATATTATGAAATCTCATATAAATACGGCGGCGAAACAATGGTTGAAAACGGCGTGTCGTATGTGTGGCTGCTGGAGGACAAAAAGGACGATAACAACGGCGGAACTGTTATTGTACTTCCCGAAAAGCACGAACACGATTACAGATATCTTGAATCCGTTGCTCCCTCTTGCGATAATCTCGGTTATGAACGCTGGCAGTGCGACGGCTGTGGTAATCTTGACAAGAGAAATTACACAAAGGCAACCGGGCATAATTACAAAGCAATCACCATAAGAGAAGCGACCTGCAAGCAGGGTGGTTTGAAATTAAACCTCTGCGACAAATGCGGCAGCTTTTATGAGGAAACAACGCCCGTCGGCGAGCATAAATACAAAACCGAAAATGTGCAGCCGACTTGCAGAAATGTAGGTTACACAAACCATATTTGCGAAATCTGCGGCAATTCATATATTACCGATATGACGCCGATTATCTCACACGCTTATGAGCGTATTATCAAAGAGCCGACTTGTACCGATAAAGGTTATACGACCTCAACCTGTACGATGTGCGGACTGAATTATGTTTCGAACTACACCGAGCCGACAGGACACGATTGGTACGAGGGACATACCGTTACAAATTCCACTTGTGAGAGTGAGGGCGTAATTGAATATCGCTGCACAAATACAGGCTGCAATGAAAAAATGATTAAAGCGGAATCCGCAACGGGACATACACCGGGCAAGGCGGCGACCTGCACAGAGCCGCAAACTTGCGAAAAGTGCGGTACGGTTTTAGAGCTTCCGAAAGGACACAGCTATTCAGAAAATATTGTTAAACCTACTTGCACAGCTATGGGATATACAGAATACAAATGCGATAATTGCGACGACAGCTATATTGGCGATTACACCGATAAGGCAGAACACGATTACAAGCAAACCGTAACAAATCCCACTTGTACCGAACACGGCTACACAACAAATACTTGCGTAAACTGCGGTGATGAATTTGTTTCGGACTACACCGAAAAGAAACCGCATAACTACAATGCGGAAATCACAAAGCCGACTTGTACGAATTTCGGATTTACCACTTTTGTATGCGCAGACTGCGGCGATAAATATATTTCCGATTACACGGATAAGACCGAACACAATTACAGCAAAAAAGTAATTGAGCCGACCTGCACCGAGCACGGATATACAATCTATACCTGCCCCGACTGCGACAAGGAATATATCGCAGACTTAACGGAACATAAAAATCACAGCTATACCGAAACCGTAATTGCCCCCACTTGCACAGAAATGGGCTACACGATTTTTACTTGTGATTGCGGCGATAGCTACAAGGGAAATTATACGGATAAAATTCCTCACAATTACAAAAAGACCGTAACCGAGCCGACCTGTACTGAAATCGGATTTACAACTTCCGTTTGCGAGGTTTGCAGCGACACGGTTAAGAGCGATTACAAAAACGCAAAGGGACACGCACCGTCAGAATGGATAATTGACGAGGCAGCTACCATTGAGCACGGCGGCAGAAAGCATATTGAATGTATTGAATGTAAAACAATATTGCAGAGCACGGATATTCCCCGGCTTGTGGCAAAGGATAATTCGGACGAGGACGGCAAGGCTGAAATCGGCGGATATTCCGTTATTCTCACGGACAAGAACAACAAGCCCGTGTTTAATTCCGAAATTACGATTGACAAGGACGATAACATTTCAATCCGCTTGCCGAAAAACAGACTGCTTGACTTTGCGGACAGAACGACGGTAACTGTATTCAATACCGAAAATCAGACGGCAGCAACGGGTTTGAATATCTTTGTTAGCGATGACAACGGCAATAATGCAACAGGTGTAACAGATGAAAACGGACAGTTTATCGCACCCGACAAAAAATCCTCGACAGGCGACGATAACGGAACTATCGGAAAAGACGACGGCTCCGGCAAATTTACTTATGTTATCAAGGTTACGAATAAGCTCAATGTTACAATTCCTAACTGCGAAACCTATATCGGCGAAAGCAATAACATTGTTGTAAAGCTGCCCGACGGTTTAATTTTGACACAGGACAGCCCGGCAATCATCACCGTAACCGACCAGAACGGCAATCCCCAAAAGGGTGTGTCTGTTATCGTAATAGCCGACAAGGACTATATTGAAAAAGGTACGACCGATATGTATGGGAAACTGACTGTACCGCCCGTAAATTCGGGACTTACCGATAAAGACGGAAAGGTTAATTTGCAGAATTATTATGTTTTCGTAAATGATGAAAAGGGCTATATCGAAAACGCTCTTGTTACTCTGAATGAGGACAATTCTTTCAGCGTGAAACTTCCGGCTGAAAATATGATTGACTATGCAAACCGTATCACCGTAACCGTGCTTGACAAGGACGGCGCTCCGCTTAAAGATATTTCCGTTACCGTTTCGGACGCAGAAAAATCTATGACCGATACAACAAATGCGGACGGGAAAATCATTGTACCGCCTATGAGCGAGGACTACACAGATAATGACGGCATTGCAAAAGTCGGCAGCTATACAATTCTCGTTGAGAATGTAAAAGCAAAAATCGAAAACGCATATATAACCTTAAATGCTGACGGTACAATTTCGGTTTTACTTCCCGAAAACATAAAGATTGAGCACAGCAACAGAATCACTGTAACCGTGCTTGATAAGGATAACAAGGGTGTTAAGGATATTTCCGTAACCGTAAAAGAAACTGTTTCCGAAAATGCGGAAAATGAAAATGCGGCTGGGTCTAAAACCGCAACGGATGTTACCGACAAAGACGGTAAAATCTATATCTCCCCTACAAGCGAGGACATTACCGATAAAGACGGCAAAACAGATATTTCCGAAACCATACCGGGCAAGGACACAGACGGCGACGGAAAATCCGATATGGAGGAAATAAAAACGGAATACAATATCACGGTTGAGGACACAAAGGGCAAAATCGAAAATGCCTTTATCGAAATTAGGGACGGTAAAATCACCGTTACACTTCCAGAAACACATACGCTCACAACTTCAAATCAGACAACCGTAACCGTGACGGATAAGGATAACAAAGCCGTAAAAGGTATATCTGTTACCATTAAGGATAAAACAACCGAAAAGACAGCAACTACCGACGCAAACGGCAAGGTTACACTTCCCGTTAAATCATCGGGCGGCGGCTCATCTTCCGGCGGTGGCGGTGGTCGCGGCGGCAGCTCCGGCGGCGGATATATCAGCACCAACATCACAAACATCACCGTAACCGATAAAAACGGCAAAAATGTATCTGCTTCAAAATCAACCGATAAGGACGGCAAAATCACACTGACGCTACCGAACGGCACAGACCTCACAGGCGATAACTATTACACAATTAAAGCAACCGACAACAAGGGAAATGCAAAGGCTGATGTGGCAATTATCTTAAAGGACAGAAAGAATAACTCCGCAAACGGCACAACCGATAAAAACGGTATGCTCATACTTCCGGCAGAAACGCATACGGCATATATTTTCGGGTACGATGACGGAACATTCCGACCGGACAAAAATATGAGCCGTGCCGAAGCTGCTGCTATCTTTGCAAGACTTATTTCCGAACAGAAAGGCGAAAAAATCAGCGGCAAATCCGATTTTGCAGATGTCAAGTCAAGTGAATGGTATTCAAAGTTTATCGGATATATCGAGAAATACGGTATCATCAAAGGCTATTCCGATAACACATTTAAGCCGGACGAAAATATATCCCGTGCGGAATTTGTTTCTATGACGGTGAGATATTATGGCTTGTTTGACAAGATAAACTATCCGGCGAATACAACGAAGTATTCCGATATTGACGGCAAGCATTGGGCGGTCAAAGATATTTCATTTGCTAAAAATATCGGCTGGCTGAATGGGTATGCGGACGGAACTTTCCGACCTGATAACAACATAACCCGTGCCGAAGTTGTAACGGTGGTAAATCACGCGACAGGCAGACACGCCGACAAGGAATATATCAATAAAAATCTGTCCGTACTCAATAAGTTTACCGACCTTAAAAACAATTCTCATTGGGGGTATTATGAGATTATGGAGAGTGCGAACACGCATAAAGCCGTTACAAATTCCGATACAGAAACTTGGGTGAAATAAAAATTTCACAAAAACACGATACGGCTATAATTGATTGTTTTTTTAGTCTGTTTATGGTATAATATTATATATAATACCGTTTACAGGAGGATTTATTATGTATAAGAATATTGAAAAGCAAACGAAACTAAACCTGAAAGATTTAGTTGACTATCAGGACGGACAGGTGGTAAGCAAAACGCTTGTTCAAAATGACGTTGTTAGTATGACGCTGTTTTCTTTTGATAAAGGCGAGGAAATTTCAACGCACGCGGCAGGCGGCGACGCTATGGTAACGGTGCTTGACGGTACAGGGCGTTTTACTGTCGGTGATGATGTTTTTATTTTGAACGAGGGCGAAACGCTGATTATGCCGAAAGATATTCCACACGCGGTATTTGGTGAAGAAAAATTCAAAATGCAGCTTGTTGTATCGTTCTAAAAATTATAAATTGAAGCGGTTGTTTAGAGATAAACAGCCGCTTTTTTGATGAAAGGAGTGTTGCCTATTGCAGGAAGAAATTGAAAAGAAAACGATTGCGCTTGCCATATCGGGCAGCAAGATTACCGGGCGGACGCTTGCAAAAGCGATTTCCGTTTACCTAAATCACCGCAAAGGAAAACTGCCGGACTTAAAGCACGGCAGGCAGACAATTAAAGACCTGATGAAACACAATACGGCGCTTTCAAATATTGAAATTACCGATAAAAACATCAGGTCATTTGAATCGACGGCGAAAAAATACGGGATTGATTTTGCACTCAAAAAGGACAATTCCGAAAAGCCGCCACGATACCTTGTGTTTTTCAAGGGTCGGGACACAGATGTTCTGACAATGGCATTTAACGAGTATTCGCAGAAAATATTAAAGCAGAAAGAAAAGCCCTCTGTTAGGCAGGCTATCCGCAAATTGGCGGAAATAGTAAAATCACAGCATAAAGACCGTGAAAAAATCAAGGACAGGAGCATTGAGCGATGACGGCGGCGGATAAGAAAAAAATCATTTCAAATCTGCCGTTTCTCATTTTCTTTTGGATATTCGATAAGCTGTCCTACGCCGTGCGTCTGTCGGAAGAAAACATTTTAATATCGGTTGTTAAGGGAGTATCGGAGCTTACAAAAGCGCCGCTGCTCTCTTTTCATTTAGCCGATATTTCGGTCGGAATATTGGGAACGCTTGCGGTCAAGGGCATTTTGTATCTGCGGAGCAAAAACGCAAAAAAATTCCGAAAAGGCATTGAATACGGCTCTGCTCGCTGGGGTACGGCGGATGATATTAAACCGTACATTGATAAGAATTTTTACGATAATATTCTTCTCACGCAAACCGAGCGGCTGACAATGAACTCACGCCCGAAAAATCCGAAATTTGCACGAAACAAAAATGTGCTTGTAATCGGCGGCTCAGGCAGCGGAAAAACAAGGTTTTTTGTAAAACCGAATATTATGCAGATGCACTCAAGCTATGTCGTCACCGATCCAAAAGGCACGCTGCTTGTCGAGTGCGGAAAAATGCTGCAAAAGAACGGCTACAAAATCAAGTCGCTCAATACGATAAATTTCAAAAAGTCGCTGCACTACAATCCCTTTGCCTACATACGCAGTGAAAAGGATATTTTGAAGCTGGTAAATGTCATAATCGCAAACACAAAAGGCGACGGCGAAAAGTCCGGCGAGGATTTTTGGGTAAAGGCAGAACGGCTTTTGTACTGTGCCTTAATCGGATATATCTACTATGAAGCGCCGGAGGAAGAAAAAAACTTTACCACGCTTTTGGATTTAATCAATGCGTCGGAAGCCCGTGAGGACGACGAGAATTTCAAAAGTCCTGTCGATATGCTCTTTGACAGGCTTGCCGAGCGTGAGCCGGAGCATTTTGCGGTTAAGCAATATGTCAAATTTAAGCAGGCGGCGGGCAAAACACTCAAAAGCATTTTGATTTCGTGCGGCGCGCGGCTTGCGCCGTTTGATATAAAAGAGCTTCGGGATTTAACCGAATATGACGAATTGGAGCTTGACACATTGGGCGATGAAAAATCGGCATTGTTTGTAATCATATCCGACACGGACGATACCTTTAACTTCATTGTCGCAATAATGTATTCCCAGCTTTTTAATCTCTTGTGCGATAAAGCGGATAACGAATACGGCGGCAGGCTTCCCGTGCACGTCAGATGTCTTTTGGACGAGTTTTCAAACGTCGGGCAAATACCGAAATTTGAAAAACTGATTGCGACTATCCGAAGCCGTGAAATATCCGCTTGTATTATCTTGCAGGCACAAAGCCAGTTAAAGGCAATTTACAAAGACAATGCCGATACCATAATCGGAAACTGTGATACAACCCTCTTTTTGGGCGGCAAGGAAAAATCAACGCTCAAAGAGCTTTCGGAAACTTTGGGGAAAGAAACGATTGATATGTATAACACTTCCGAAACACGCAGTAATCAGAACTCTTACGGAACGAATTATCAAAAGCTCGGCAAGGAGCTGATGAGCCAAGACGAATTATCGGTTATGGACGGCGGCAAATGTATTTTGCAGCTTCGGGGTGTGCGGCCGTTTTTGTCGGACAAATACGATATAACAAAGCACTCCCGTTACAAAATGTTGTCGGACGATAACAAAAACAATGCGTTTGATATGGAAAAGTATATGAAACACCGAAAACCCATTTTGGCAAAAGATGAGGTTTTCGACTATTACAAAATCGACTTGCCGGAGGCTGATATACCAACGGCAGAAAACAAAAATACAAATAACGAACAGGAGGAAATTTAATTATGCAGTTTTTTTCAGAAGCGGTCAATGTACTGCAAACACTTGTAATTGCGCTCGGCGCAGGTCTTGCGGTCTGGGGCGTTGTCAACCTTTTGGAGGGCTACGGCAACGACAACCCCGGTGCAAAATCACAGGGTATCAAGCAGCTTATGGCAGGCGGCGGTGTCGTGCTGATTGGTACTTCCCTCATTCCTTTGCTGTCAGGATTGTTTTAATCGGTGGACAGCATTTTTGAAAAAATTACAAAGGCAATCAATGACTTTCTTATGTCGGTTATCGAGAGCAGCTTATCTACAATGTTCAACGACGTAAACGAGAAAGTCGGCACTATTGCTGCGGAGGTAGGCAAAACTCCGCAGCAATGGAACGCAAGCGTGTTTTCGATAATTCAAACGCTTTCGGAAAATGTAATACTCCCGATTGCGGGGCTTATTATCACATTTATTCTTTGCTATGAGCTAATCACAATGATAACGGAGAAAAACAATATGCACGATATTGACACATTTATGTTTTTCAAGTTTTTGTTTAAGGCGTGTGCGGCGGTTGTAATCGCAACGCACACCTTTGACATTATTATGGGTGTGTTCGATTTGGCGCAGTATGTTGTCCGGCAAAGCTCCGGCGTGATAGGCTCAAATACAAGCGTCGATATTTCAAGCGCTATAACCGATATACATTCAACGCTTGAAGCAATGAGCACGGGCGAGCTTGTGCTCTTAATGCTTGAATCGTCATTGATTAGCCTTTGTATGAAAATTCTATCCGTCTGCATTACCGTCGTAATATTCGGGCGAATGATAGAAATTTATTTGTATAGCTCCGTCGGGGCAATTCCTTTTGCAACTATGACAAACCGTGAATGGGGGCAAATGGGAAACAACTATTTAAGAGGACTTGTCGCTCTCGGCTTTCAGGGTTTTTTCATAATGGTATGCGTAGGCATTTATGCGGCGCTTGTAAACAGCCTGACATTCACAACGGATATTCAGGCGACATTACTCAGCGTTGCGGCATATACCGTTGTTTTATGCTTCACCCTGTTTAAGACAGGCGGCATTTCAAAATCAATATTTAATGCTCACTAAAAATAATTGATAATTGACAATGGACGATTGACAATTATTCAAGACGAAAGGAGGCTTTTGAAACTATGAAAAGGTACAGTATAATCTACGCCGATCCGCCGTGAAAGTACAAGGGAGGACTTTTGCGCGGCAATCCGGCGAATCACTACCCCGTAATGACGGTTGAGGAAATTTGCGAACTTCCAGTACCGAAATTTGCGGCCGACGACTGCGTTCTGTTTATGTGGGCGACATTTCCGAAATTAGAAGAAGCCTTTGAGGTTATTAAGGCTTGGGGCTTTAAGTACAGCACGGTTGCTTTCGTGTGGGTAAAGAAAAACAAAAAATCGGATAGCTGGTTTATGGGTATGGGCTGGTGGACGAGAAATAATGCGGAGGTTTGCCTTGTTGCAACAAGAGGGCACCCGAAACGGATTTCAAGAAAAGTACATCAGCTCATAATCTCGCCCGTTGAGGAACACAGCAAAAAGCCGGATATAACGAGAGATAAAATAATCGAGCTTATGGGCGACCTGCCGAGAGTGGAACTGTTTGCAAGACAGGCGCCGCCCGGCTGGGACGTTTGGGGCAATGAGGTATTAAATGATGTTTGGATTGAGTAACGATTGATAATTGACGATGGACGATTGACAATTAAGGAATACGGCTGTAATTGTCAATTATCAACTGTCAATCGTCAATTACACGACTGAAAGGAGTGATAGATTTTGCCATATGTACCCGTACCGAAAGACTTAAACACAGTCAAAACAAAGGTAGCCTTTAACCTTACAAAAAGGCAGCTTATATGTTTTTCGCTTGCGGCGGCGGTTGGCGTACCGATATATTTTCTGACAAGAGGAATACTCGGCACAACGGGAGCCGTTTTTCTTTTGCTTGCGGCAGCGCTGCCGTTTTTCTTTTTTGCAATGTACGAAAAGAACGGACAGCCGCTTGAAAAGATTTTGAAAAACTATATAACGACAAAATACAGAAAGCCGCAGGTGCGGCCGTATGTAACGAATAACATTTATTCGGCAATAGAAAAACAAATTTTATTGGAACAGGAGGTTGATAAAATTGTCGGAACACAAAAAGAAAATCACGCTTTCGGCAGAAAAGCCGCTGACGTCAAGACAGCGAAAGCGGATAGCCGACGCCGTGAAAAAGGCAAAAATGCAGGGTAAAATTGCAATGAGCGCACAGGACACAATTTCATATAAAGAAATGCGCCCCGACGGAATCTGCATAGTCAAAGACAATTATTTCACGAAAACAATACAGTTTTATGATATAAATTATCAGCTTGCAAGAAACGAGGACAAAAATATAATCTTTGAAAATTACTGCGATTTTCTCAACTATTTTGATAAATCCATATCGGTGCAGCTTTCATTTCTTAATCAGACAATGGATATATCCGACTTTGAAAAGTCCATTGCCATAAAACCGCAAAATGATGATTTTGACGGGATAAGAGCAGAATACACCGAAATGCTGAAAAATCAGCTCTCACGCGGCAACAACGGAATCGTGAGAAAGAAATATATCACATTCGGAATTGAAGCCGATAATATCCAAAACGCAAAACAGCGTTTGGAGCGTATCGAAACCGATATAATCAACAATTTTAAGATTTTGGGCGTTCGTGCGTTTTCATTAAACGGTATGGAACGATTGGAACTTTTGCACTCGTGCTTTAACGGCGGCGAGAATAAATTAAATTTCTCTTGGAATTTGATTTACAAAACAGGTCTTACCACAAAGGACTTTATCGCCCCGACCTCGTTCAATTTTTCGGACGGGCGGTGTTTCAGAATGGGCGGCACAATAGGCGCCGTTTCATTTTTGCATATACTCGCACCGGAGCTTACGGACGAAATGCTGAAAAACTTTCTTGAAATACAATCGGCTTTATCTGTCAATATCCATATTAAAAGTATCGACCAGACGGAAGCCATAAAAATGATAAAGCGCAAAATCACCGACCTTGATAAAATGAAAATCGAGGAGCAGAAAAAAGCGGTCAGAGCCGGTTACGATATGGATATAATTCCGTCGGATATAAACACATTCGGAATTGACGCAAAGAAATTATTAGAGGATTTGCAAGGCAGAAACGAAAGAATGTTTTTAGTTACCGTACTCATTATGAATACGGCGAAAACAAAAAAGGCATTAAACAGCGCCATATTTGAGGTACAGTCTATCGCACAGCAGCGAAACTGTCCGCTGCGCCGTCTTGATTATCAGCAGGAGGACGGACTAATGGCAAGCGTGCCTATCGGAATAAACAATATCGGAATACAGCGGGCTTTGACAACTTCAAGCACCGCTATTTTTGTACCGTTCACCACGCAGGAGCTTTTTTCGGACAGTCCCGAAGCGCTTTATTGCGGTCTTAATGCGCTTTCAAACAATATGATAATGGTTGACCGAAAAATGCTGAAAAATCCTAACGGCTTGATTTTAGGAACACCGGGCAGCGGTAAATCATTTTCGGCTAAAAGAGAAATGACAAATGCGTTTTTGGTTACGAATGACGATATTTATGTGTGTGATCCCGAAGCGGAATACAATCCGCTGATATACGCGCTTAAAGGGCAGGTTGTAAAGCTGTCGCCTACTTCAAGGGACTACTTGAATCCGCTTGACATCAATATAAATTATTCTGATGAGGAAAATCCGCTTGCATTAAAATCCGATTTTGTGCTTTCGTTCTGCGAACTCATAATCGGCGGGCGTGACGGTTTGGAGCCTATTGAAAAGACGGTTATTGACAGGAGCGTTACACGGATTTATCAAAAATATTTTCAAAATCCCACTCCGCAGAATATGCCTATCCTTGAAGATTTGTATGAGGAAATAAAGAAACAGCCGGAACAGGAAGCCGGGCGTATAGCCTCCGCTTTGGAGCTGTATGTCAAGGGCAGCCTTAATGTTTTTAATCATCATACGAATGTGGATATTTCAAACCGTATCGTTTGTTTTGATATTAAGGAGCTTGGCAAGCAATTAAAGAAATTAGGTATGCTTGTTGTTCAGGACCAGATATGGAACAGAGTTACGATAAACCGAAACGAGCATAAATCCACACGCTATTATTGTGACGAATTTCATTTACTGCTCAAAGATGAGCAAACGGCCGCATACTCGGTTGAGATTTGGAAGCGTTTCAGAAAATGGGGCGGTATTCCGACAGGTATAACGCAGAATGTCAAGGATTTATTGTCAAGCGCTGAAATCGAAAACATATTTGAAAACAGCGACTACATTTATATGTTAAATCAAGCGCAGGGCGACAGAGAAATTCTTGCGAAAAAATTAGGTATATCACCGCAGCAACTTTCTTATGTTACGCAGTCCGGAGCCGGCGAGGGACTTTTGTTTTACGGCAACACCATAATTCCCTTTATAGACCGTTTCCCGAAAGATACAAAATTGTACGGGCTTATGACAACGATTCCGCAAGAGGTGGCAGGCAGTGAATAATTTAACGCATTTAAGCCTGTTTTCAGGCATAGGCGGAATTGATTTGGCAGCGGAAGCGGCAGGCTTTGAAACGGTGTGCCAGTGCGAATGGGCGGACTTTCCAACCTCTGTTTTAGAAAAGCGATGGCCTGCCGTTCCCCGCTTTCGTGATATTACTACTTTGACAAAGGAGGGATTTTTTGAAAAAACAGGACGAAAAACAGTTACGCTCATATCCGGCGGTTTCCCGTGCCAGCCGTTCTCATCGGCAGGACGGCAAAAGGGATTTGCCGACACTCGGTATCTCTGGCCTGAAATGGTCAGAGTTATTTCCGAAATCAAGCCCCATTGGGTGCTTGGGGAGAATGTTGCCGGGTTTATCAATATGGGGCTCGACAAAACGATATTTGACTTGGAGCGTGCGGGCTACGCTGTTCAAACATTCGTATATCCGGCTTGCGGCGTCGGCGCGTGGCACGAGCGCACAAGAACTTTTATCGTGGGCGCTGATGTTTCCCACACCCCTTGCCTCCGACGACAGAACTGTAAAGGAAGCAATGAGTATGAATGTGTATCTCTCGGACAACGGGATATTCCGCAAGGTGAACAGGAACGGCACAAAATGGAGCCTTCCTCTGTCGGCGGCGGTGTTTTACCTGACGCCGATAGCGTCGGACGGAATGAGGTCAACATTCAAGCCGGAAGTAATGCTAAAAAGCAAGGACAAGGCAAACTTGGCGGCACAGATTATACGGCTGGAAAATCCGCACTCGGAAACGGCGGCGCTCAATCCCGATTGGGTGGAATGGCTAATGGGCTTCCCACTCGGCTGGACTGCAATATAGCAGATACTTACCGTTGTGCAAGCGAAAAATGGCTTACGGGAAACCTTGATGATATTGCGTGCAGGCGCTGCCTGCTGGACGGACACAAGCTGTGGCAACGGGAGCCTGCGGACATACCCCGTATAACAGAGGACACAGCAGGCAGAGCCGACAGATTAAAAACGCTCGGAAATGCCGTCTGCCCTCCGCAGGTTTTCCCTATACTCAAATGTATTGCGGATATTGAAACGGGAGCGTGCATAAATAATTGTGTGTTTGGAGAATAAAATTCACTCATAAAATGTATCAAAAAAATTTATTGCAGCATAATATATTTTGTAAAGCAAAGTATTGACTTTTGCTTTACAAAATGCTATAATAAATACACAAGGCGAAAGGAGTGGATTTTATGGCACAGGCTATGGTTAATTTTCGTATGGACGCTGACTTGAAAAAATCAATGGAACAGACCTGTCAGGAAATGGGTATGTCAATGACTACCGCATTTACCATTTTTGCAACAAAGGTCAGCAGAGAAAAACGCATACCTTTTGAAATATCAGCCGATCCGTTTTATTCCGAAAGCAATATGAAACATTTGAGCAAGGTTATTTCTGATATTGAAACAGGAAAGGCGAAGCTGGTGGAACACGAGCTTATCGAAGAGGATTAAGCTATGAGGTTACTATGGGACGAAAGTGCGTGGGAGGACTACTGTTATTGGCAGACGCAAGATAAAAAGACATTAAAAAAGATAAATGCTTTAATTAAAGATATTCAGCGTGATACTTTTTCCGGACTTGGCAAGCCGGAACCGCTCAAATTAAATTTAAGCGGTTGGTGGAGCAGACGGATAGATGATGAAAACAGAATTGTATATAAGCTGTCCGACGGAAATATAATTATTGCGTCTTGTAAAGGTCATTACGAAGATTAAAAAAATAAATCACCGAAAAAGGAACATTGACGAAAATTCAATGTTCTTTTTTTGCGCTCTTTTTTAGGAGGTGGATAATGGATAATGAAAAATTAAATTCGAGCGGCTGCTTGGATAAAACCGCATTTGAAGCGATAAAGAATGTTCGGCGTGAGGAACGCAAAAAGCTGATTGCGGAAATAAAAGAGCTTGCCGCAAGGTACGGCTATGAAATTGACTGCCGTATAGATTTGAAAGAAATTAAGGAGGCGGATATGGTATGACAACAACCGATTGCACAACAGATTACGGCGAATATGAAAGATATTCGGACGATAGGCTCTTTCACGGCGCCGGTCTTAAAATTGACCGCGGCGTTTATTATAAAGGTGATTGCGATATTTCGGACTTAATAACAAAATCCGCAAAAGAGGTTGAGAATTTGCGTGATGAAAGTATCGGCAACGAAAACGCGGCATACGAAAAGGTTTTACAGGCGGTTGCGGAATGGGAAAAGTCCGCGCTTGTTACCAAAAGACATAAACGGGCGCTTGAATATCTGACTGCGCCGCCTATCGAACATACAAGCAATCAATGGACTGTTGATGATTACGATTACAAAGTGCGCAGCAATATGGTTTATCTTATGAAATACAGAATTGACAAGCGGCAGAGCCGGAACGGAACAATAAAATGGGACATTGAATTAAGTGTTAAAACTCAAAGCGTACAATGGCAAAGCGCTGTTATACTTGAACGCCGAGAAAAAACATTTTCAAGCGAGGAATCAGCACAGAAGTATATCGACGGCAAAATTAAAGCCTATGATTACTTGTTTACGGAAATATCCCCCGCTATTCCCGACGTTGATAAATCCCCTTTTTGTGTGAACGGCGTACTGCTGCCGGGATATACAACGGTTTCTATGCAGAAAGAAAAAGAGAAAAAGGCGTCAATCCGAAAGCAGTTGAATGAGCTGAAAGCAGATAAGCCGATGGAACGGAAACAGTTAAAAGCTCGCACAAAGGAGGTCAGTATATGAGAAAAGGAAACGATTATACGGTGTATGACAATGATACGCTTACACCGGGTTATAAGGCTAAAATCGAGCATACCGTGTATAGCGGCAGTGAGTCCGATTTGTCAGACCTGTTAAAATTAACGGTTGGCGGTATTTCAGCTTTGAAAGAGAAAAACATCGCAAAGGAACAGGCTGCATACGAAGAAATCATTGACGCAGCAAAGAAATGGGAAGCCTTAGCGGCAGTTACGGGCAGGTATGAAAGGGCGATTGAATATCTGAAAGTGCCTGAGGTTTCGCACACATCAAACAAATGGGAAAAGGACGGCGCCGACAGGTTTACCATAAGCAACAAGGTGTATAAAATGACCTACAATATATATGAGCGTTCAAGCTGGCGGAACGATACCGTAAAATATGATGTCAGGTGGAATATTTACACAAACAGACCCGATTATACAAATGCATACAAGGTTGCAGGTCAGGAACGGGTGTGTGCTACACGCGTGGAAGCCGAGAAATACATACAGGGCAGAATCAAGGCATATTCACATTTGTTTACGGAAATATCGCCGCCCATACCGAAAGATTTGGAAAAATCCTTTATGGTACACGGTTATTTATTGCCGGGCTATGTTACGGAGGAAATGCAGAAAGCAGCGGCGGAAAAAGCGGAAAAACCGGCAGAGAAAAAGCCGTCAATCCGAAAACAGTTAAATGAGCTGAAAGCCGACCAAAAGAAAAATCCGCAGGAGCCGCAGAAAACACACCCCGGAAATGAACTCGGATAAGGCGGTGTCTATATGCGGAATGATAAAGAATTTAAGGCGAAAAACCGTGACGAAAGCTATGTAAAGGATAAACGCCCCGACATTCAGCTCGGACGGCACACAGAGGGTGAAAGGCCAAAACCGCCCCTTACACAGTCAAAGAAAAACCGTATGTATCGGGCAAGGCAAACTGAAAACACGGCTGCTAATTCCGAAAATGTTTCTGCTGAAACAATGATTGATATTTCTGTTTCTAAATCAGCGGATAATAATGTTCCCGTTCCGGCAGAAAACACGGCACAATTCACCGACAAGGATATTGAGCAGAACAAAACGGAAAATACACCGCAGGACATTCAGCCGGATATTCCGAAAGCCGAGCCTTCCTATTCCTCTGCCGCAAAGAAAAAGAAATACCGCAGTAAAATGTATCGTATGCAAAAGCAGACGAAAAGCGTTGATTACAATTTTGCAGAGCAAGCGCAAAAATCAGACGACTACGATATTTACGAAAAGGCACAGGAAAACAAGACGGAATTTTCCAAAAATACGGATATGGACTTTTCGGAAAGCAAAGCCGAAAGAGACAGTAATATTCCGTTTGACAGCGTGAGGGACACAAAATCCGAAACGGATAAAAAACTTAACTCTAAAAAGCGGCAAAAGCTGTCTTTTGATAAATCGGATAAAACCGATAACACAGAATCAGACACTAAAACGACCAGTGAAAAAACTGACGCCCCTAAATCCGACAGCGGCGATATTCCTTTTGACAGGGTAAACAGGCGTGCTCGGAAATTTGAGAAAAAGGCGGAAAAGGCAAAATCCAAAGCTGAAAAAGCTGAACAAAATTTACCGCACAAAAGGAAAATCAAACGCAAGCGGCTGTATGACGAGCAAAATCAAAAGCCTAAAAACCGCTTGCAGTTTGAAAAAGAGGTCAGACCTCAATCGGATTTGTACCACCGATCCCCTGTCAAGACAGGGCGTGAAGCCTTGCAGCATACAGCGCTTAACAAACTCCATTCAAAGGTTGCAGAGGTTGAAAACGAAAACACGGGCGTTGAAGCGGCGCACCAAACGGAGCAAAAGGCGGAAAGCCTTGCGAGGTACAGCGTCAGAACGGCAAAATACATTGACGGTCAGAGAAAAGCGGCGCCGTACAAAAAAGCTGCACGCTTAAAGGTTAAGGCGGAAAAGGCGGAAATTAAGGCGGCGTATGAAAAAACGCTTGCGGAAAATCCGTCGCTGAAAAAATCGGCGTTAAAGAAATTCCGTCAAAAACAGCAGATAAAGAAAAAATACCAAAAGGCAAAGCAAGCCGAACAGACTGCAAAGCAGGCAAAAAAGGCGGCACAGAACGCCGAGCGTGCAGCGTCAAGGCTTGCGGCTTTTGTATGGCGGCATAAAGCCGTTTTCGGTGCTATTCTTGTAATCGTACTTTTGATTGCTTGGCTGGGTACAGCTCTTTCCTCTTGTTCCGTTATCGGTACGACGGGATTTAATTCAATAATGGTATCGTCATACTTTGCGGAGGACGAGGATATTTATGCGGCTGAAAACTACTACAACGGTTTGGAGCAGAATTTGCAGAGCAAAATTGATAATATCGAAAATGAGTATTCGGGATATGATGAATATAATTATAACTTGGCGGGTATCGGACATAACCCGTATGAGCTGATTTCATATCTTACGGCTGTATATCAGGATTTCAAATTCAATGACAGTAAATCTGCTCTTGATACTCTGTTCAATGCACAATACCATTTGCAGATTACCGAAACAAGCCGGCAGCAGACAGACGAGGACGGGAACGAATACACCTATAAAATTCTCAATGTTACGCTTGTGAACGAGGGTATGACGACCACGCTCACGGCAGACCAAAGGGAGCTTTACGATATTTACCTTGTGAGCAAGGGCAACCGTGATTATCTGTTTGCGGACGATATTTATTCAAACATAACGCAAAGCCCATACAATGACTACACAATTCCGGGCGAGGCTCTTACGGACGAAACATTCCGAAAGCTGATAACCGAAGCCGAGAAGTATTTGGGCTATCCGTATGTTTGGGGCGGCAGCAGTCCGCAGACCTCGTTTGACTGTTCGGGATTTGTGTGCTGGGTGTTCAAAAATTCCGGCGTATATCCTTTTTCAAGAACAACGGCACAGGGTATTTTCGACCAATGTAGCGCCGTCAGACCGAGTGAAGCAAAGCCCGGCGATATTATCTTTTTCACAGGCACATACAACAGCGGCTGCCCGGTATCGCACGTTGGTATTTATGTTGGCAACGGTATGATGATTCATTGCGGCAATCCCATTTCTTATGCAAGCGTCAACTCAAATTATTGGACGCAGCACTTTTACGCCTACGGGCGATTATCATAAATTTATGATAAAAATAATTAAAAAATATATCAAAACAAAATTTACGGAGGTATTTTATACAATGGCAACAGTAACAAAAATTGATAAGGACATTGCGGCGGCAAAATCGAAAATTGCAGAGTTGCAAAAGAAAATCAGAGAGCTTGAAACAAAGCGCGTCGAGGCTGAAAACTTGCAGATTGTAAAGCTGGTTAAGACGGTCAATATCGACAACAAGACCTTGACGGCACTACTCAAAGCCTATGCGACGGGCGAGTTTGAACTCCCCGACGAATACAAAGCAGAATTACAGGAGGACGCAGAAAATGAAACTGAACAGAATTAAATTTGCGGCGGCGGTATTTACCGCCGTTTTCGCTTTATCGGGAATGACGGCGTTTGCACAGAGCAACGCTCCGGCAGAAACACCTACCGAAACCGTCATTGAGGACAACCGAACATTGACGCCAAAGGGCAACGCCCAGCTTGTAGATGATGTTTCGGATAACGAAAATTTGCAGTTTATAACCGTAACCGCACGGGACGGAAATGTTTTTTACTTCGTGATTGACAAGGGTGCGCAAAGCGAAAATGTGTATTTCCTCAATACCGTTGACGAAAGCGACCTTGAGGCTCTTGTCGAGCAAACGGATAAGAAACCGACAGCAACCGCAAAACCCGAGCAGACGGAAAACACGGCTGAAACGAATTCAGCCAAAACCGATAAAAAAGACAACTCCGACACAAAATCCGAAAAATCCGAACAGCCGGAGCAAAACCGGCAGAAAAACAATTCCGGACTGTTTATCGTTCTTTCACTTGCGGCGGCTGCCGGAATTGGCGGCTATTATTACAAAATAATTCTGCCGAA